>Ga0181521_10001010_pt1 | contig 34791 bp, 30 predicted proteins | sample PEATcosm2014_Bin_32_FD_119764 | JGI IMG/M metagenome (GOLD analysis project Ga0181521, IMG submission 119764) | Peatland microbial communities from MTU Mesocosm Facility, Houghton, MI, USA - PEATcosm2014_Bin02_60_metaG | ecosystem: Environmental > Terrestrial > Soil > Wetlands > Peat | place...
GATGTCGACGAGCTCTAGGCGAATCCCACCACCCGCGAGCTCGCGCACGTACGATGCGAGCCGCGCGAGCGCCCGGCGATAGGGAGCGACGCTCAGGATTTGCGAGCCGATGTGCGCCGTGATTCCGCGCCACGCAATCCAGCGCGAATCCTTGTGCGCCAGATATAGCCGCCGCCCCTCCGTCCAATCGACCCCAAATTTGTGGTGATGCTGGCCCGTGGCGATGTGCGGGTGGCCGCCCGCCAGCACGTCGGGATTCATGCGGATCGCCACCGAGGGTCGCGCGCCGCCCGCTGCGACGTGCCGCGCCGCCTCGCCGAGCAGCACGTCAAGTTCCGCGCCGGACTCGACGTTGAAGAGCATTATCCCGCCGCGTCCCGCGCCTGCCCGCCGTGGCGGGCGCGCCCCCGGATACCGCAGCGCGTCGCGAATCTCGTCGCGCGTCTTGCCGACGCCCGAGAAGACGACGCGGCTGCCGGGAACGCCGATCCGGCGCAGCCGGTCGAGCTCCCCGCCGGAAACCACGTCGAAGCTGCTGCCGAGGCGCGCCAGCACGCGCAGCACCGACAGGTTCGAATTCGCCTTCACCGCGTAGCACAGCGCGTGAGGCAGCGAGCCGAAGGCGCGGTCGAGCTGCCGGTATGCCGCTTCGATGCTCGCCCGGCTATAGACGTACGTCGGCGTTCCCGCGGCGTCCGCAATCCGCGAGAGCGCGACGCCTTCGCAATGCACCGCCTGCTGGCGGTACGCGTAGTAGGGCGTATACTGCGCCGGATCGGCCGAAGATTTCATGGCGCACCATCATACAAATTCTAGGGGGAAAAGCCACGGTCGGCGGGCGCAGCCATCGCCGAAAATGATTCTACCGAGCGGAAATTTGAATTGGCTCGCCGCCCGCGGCGCTGGCTAGACTGCATGCGTGAGCGAAAAAATCGACAGCGCCAACTCCGACTCCTATCTCGATATCAATTTCCTGCACGAGCTTGGCAAGCGTCTTTCCGCCGCTCCGCTTCCGCAGGTTCTCGGACGCATCGTTCGTTTCGTCTCGGAATTCATGGGCTGCGATTCGTGCTTTATCTACATTCTCGACGGACGCGAACTCATCCTGGAGGCGTCGAAGAATCCTCATGCCGAGGCCTTGGACCATCTCACCATTCGCGTCGGCCAGGGCATCACGGGCTGGGTGGCACAGAACAAGACGCTCGTGGCGATCCCTCGGAAGGCGTATGACGATTCCCGCTTTCGCGCCTTCAACGAGCTCCCCGAGGACCGCTTCGAGGCGTTTCTCTCCGTCCCGGTGACGTGCCGCGAAAGGCTCGTGGGCGTCATCAACGTCCAGCATAAGCAGCCGCACTTCCACAGCCGCCGCGACATTCAGTTGATTTCGGTGATCGGCTACCTCATCGGCGCCGAAATCGAGCTGGCGCGCCTCGAAACCGAGAACTGGAGACTCTCCAAGCAGCTTCAGTCGCCCAAGCCTGCTCCCGGCCCAGATAGGCTCTCTCGGCTGTAAGACACTACCGCTTGCGCAAGGCTCGGTTTCAGGCGCTGCGGTCGTCGGCGTGGACGTGAAAGTTCAGGTGAAACGTCAATCCGGGAAATTCGACCGGGACCGAGTAGGACACTTCGATGTCGAGGCTGGCTTTCGTGTCCGTCTGTGGCGGGGAATCCGCGCCGAGCACGGAGGCGAGAGCGCCGGGGGTTGATTCGGTTGCCAGGGATTCCACGCGAATCTGCTCCATCTCGACGGGGAGGCCCAGCTCTTGGGCCTTCTCGTAAATCTCTTCCTGGACGGCTTCGTTCGATTTGAAATCGACGGCGGCGAGCTGCGCTTCCCTCCGCGTGGCGGCGTTCAGCTCGTAGCTCTTCATGTAGACCGGCACGATTTGCACGCAGACGTACGCCGCCAGTCCCAACACGACCCCGGCCAGCAAGCCATTGAGCGGCGTTGCGAAGCGCCGCAGCCGGCCCAGCCTGCGTTTCACGGCCTCCGCGGCAATCGCGGTTTTTACTCGAAGATGAAGCAACGGAAGAGTACCTTCCAAGGAAAACTATCATTCCGAAACAGGCGTGTCGAGCCGCCTCCGCCTCGCATTTTTCCAGAAAGTTACCCGCTTCGCCCACCCTGCACGCTGTCATCCCGAGCGGAGTCCCGCGCGCTTCTGGCTTTCCCGCGCTTTCTGCGGGCGCGGGACAAAGAAGGGCTCCCGGGTCGACGGCTAGTCGAGCCCGGGAGATCGTTCGAGGGATCTGCTTTTTTGTGTCTCTTCAACTTACGCCAGGAGTTTCTTCAGGGGCTCCCAATACCTCTCGTGCCATCCGGAGTCGAGACCCCCGAATTTGCCTTCCGGGAAGCCTGTGTGATCGAGAACGACTTTGGTTTCCGAACCCTGCTCTTTGAGCTCGAACTTGACGATCGAATAGACGCCCGAGTCCCAACTCGTGGGCCGCCACGCCTGCACGATTCGCTGGTTGGGGACCAGTTCGACGTTCCGCCCCACGATCAGCCCTCCGAACATGGAAAAAGCGCCGCCCGCGTTGGGGTCGATCTCGGTCGGCAGGGCCGTGAACGCGGCGAACTGCTTCGAATCGAGGAGCATTTCATAGATGCGCTGCGGGCTGGCCTTGATATCGACCTCCTGATGGAGGTACGTGCGCAGCTTGTCGGCTCCTGTGCTCGGCGACTCCGCCGTGGCCTGTTGAGCTTTTCCCCAGGCGTCGGCGCTCACGGCCAGGCTGCCGAACGCGATGGCGACACCGGCGATCACTCGCCGCCGGGTCGGCGCAACAACCGGTGCCGTCGATTTCTTTTTCTCCCTCATCGTCGCCCTCCCGGCGGCCTGGTGCGGAGGTCTCCTTCGCGCGAGGCAGGTGAAACGTTGAGGCGTCCGAGGCCCTGGGGACTGCAAACCCCTTCGGTTGCCGGCGATGCGGCACGGCGGAAGACCCTCTGTCTCGCCGCAACCTGTTTCAGTTTCTCTTTTCCTTGGGTGTGATGTCCGTGCCGGCGAGCGAATAACCCAACTGCTCCCAGCGCGTCAATCCTCCCTTCAGTGCCTTGACCTTGTCGTGGTCATACCCCAATTGCCACATCTCCAGCACCAGCGGCGCGCTATCCTCTTCGTGGGGGCAATTGCAGTAGAAGACAATCAACTTGTCGCCAGGGAGCGCACTGAGCATGTCGTCTTCCTCGCGGGCATCCACCGTGGGGTCGTAGGCGACATTGACAGCTCCCTTGATGTGCTCGGCGGCATAGGTCTCAGAGTCGTCGGTATCCACGAGCACGACGTTTCCCTTGTCCTTCGCCAGGCGCTCCACCTCTTCGGCGGTGATGCGCGGCACCTGCGGAAAAGGCAGTGCTTCTTTCGCGGACCCGGAAGTGCCCTGGCCGGCTTTTGCGGCGGAAGCCGCCTGTTGCGAGCTTTCCGGCAAGGTGCGGGCGGAAAGCGCCGCGGCCATGAGGGCGAGCGTTACCAACAGGAAAATTGCCCGGAATTCAGACTTCATACTCGTTCCCTTCCGAGACGCGGGCACGGGGCTTGCGCCCCGTGCCTGCGCCAGTCAACTTGATTCTACGCCCAATCGTCGATCAACACGCCCCGGCGGATGCCGAAATCAGTCACGAACCACATCGTCTGCACTTTTCCGCCCGCCACGACCACGTGGATGGCCTTTGAGTTGGTGAATGGTTTGATCAGGGCGTCATCCGGCAGCTTTCTCCAACTTGCGTAGGGCTCAAGACCCTGGAGAGCAAATGGAACGGCGGTGCTTTGAATGACGCCGTTTCCCCAATATGACGCGGCCGTCTTCGTCACATTTTGCGAGAACCACTCGCTCAATTGCGCCTTGGTCTTGAATCCATGCGTGTCTTTGAGCAGACCCGCGACGGTTGGATCCATCACGATCGTGGCGGCTGAACCCGATGCGCAAAACGAACTCATATAGTCGCGCATCAGGAAATGGGTTGGGTAGATACTTTGGCTGGCTCCAACGCTGGCAATACTGCTCCAGCCCGTCCCCACCGTAACGACGTTATCGGTGGGCTTGAAGCCCATTTCGACGTGTAGGGGATCCCACCCGTCGGGCAAGGCCTCCTCGTTTTCGCCGTAGCACATATTGTTGTATTGCATGGTGTTGCCCAGAGTTTCCCAGGCATTCACGTTGTTGCGGAGATCGCCCGCCGTCTTGGACATCAGGGTGAAGGCGCGGCCGACGACGGCATTCGACCTGTTGTACGGCCCCATCGCATTGGTTCCGCAATTGAACTTGAGCCGGTTGCGGATCGGGCCGCTGATCACCACCATATTCGCCATCGAACTGGTGGAGTTGCCGAAGGGCGCTTGCGTGGCGAGCGCCAAAATAACCGGAAAGTGCTCGGGCGACGCTCCGGCCATCACGGCGTTGATGGCGACTTTCTCCACGGTGAGTTGCCGTGCGCCGCCGGTGATGTTGATCGTCTTGATCACCTCGTCGGGCTTGTGGCTGGTGCCCTTGAGCATCGCGGTGACGCGCTTTTCGGTGGGAAGGATGATCGAGTTGAAATCGGTCCATTCCTTGTCGTCGAATAGCTGCCGCAGGTTCTCCTCGGAGCCGGGTGAAAGGAATCTCGGCTCGACCGCCTCCTCGGGCGGCGCTCCCGAAATTTTTTCCTCGGCCGTGAGAGGACTGGTCAGCGCGTTAATCACGCCGGTCATCAACGGCTGGCCGGTTAGCATGTCCTTGCCGGTCACATATCCCACGTCGACGGCGCGCGGCTGACCGGTGAATGGAAACGGCACGGACACGTACCGGATCGGCATGCCAGTCTGATATTTGGAAACGTAGCCCGTTGCGTAATGCACGATGTTCGAGGAGGCGACGCCAATGGCGGGGATCTTGCACTGCATCTCGATCTCTTTTGCCCAGCGGCTCACGGCCGCGCAGCAGCCGTTTCAACCGGCGACGCCGACAATCGCAGCGTCGGCCTTGTTGGCGATAATCTCCTTCAGTATCGCGGGATCGCTGCCGAACATCCCCTCGGCCGTGACTTTCACGATCGTTTTGACGCCGGAATAGTGCTTGTTAAGCCACTCCGTCATCGCTCCATAGAAGTAGTTCGCGGCATCCGGACCCTCCCAGGAAAGGTTGATCATGTAGATCGTTTTGTCCTGAAGGCTATCGAGCGGCGGTACCAGAGGGACCCGGGTCGCCAGCTTGCCTGAGATCGCTGGATTCATGACTGTAATCCGGCTGTCTCCGTCCGGAGAGGAATCTTTCGGGACGGCTTTCGGAGCTGTTCGTGCATACGCTGGGGAATCGGCGACCAGCGCGGGGCTGACGCCTAACAACGCCAACATCTTCCGTCTTTCCATGATTCTTTACCTCCCTTTCAATCAATTCTGTACGGCATCTAGGAAGCGGTCGGGGCCAGACGGATTCCGGCTTCTGCTCGCATTGGCGCGGATTCCCCCCGGTCGATCCCCAAAACTATGCGCATTGTATACCCTTTCTCTCTCATGCATCTCGCGCACCCTCCTGCGCGCTGAACGGCACCTGGATCTCCCACACTCCGATTCCGCCGCTCGTGGCGGACTTTTGGGGTGCCCGTCTCTCACCCCCCGTTTCCTTGACTTGCCCCCAACCCGCCTATAAACTGAAAATGTTCTTGGTAGAGGCGCGGAGGCCATCAGTAGCCGGGCCGAGGTTCCGAGCAGCTTCGGAGGCCCGTGCGAAAGGGGTTCGCCGCCGAAATCATCCCGATGACTGCCATCGGGGTGGTTGGGGGATAGGCTGAAAGGCCGATCCACTGTCATCCGTTGTGAGACGGGTGGAGCGCTATCGAGAAGTGAAGACACGAGCCACTCCTCTCGCGTATCCTTCCTTCTCTTTTCGCCCCATCGTTCACAAAGAATCTAACTGCAAGACCGGGCAATGCCGATGAATGTTTTTGAGCTGACTCGGGCTCTGGTGGATATCGAGTCGATCACGGAAAATGAAGGCGAGGTCGGCGCTTTCCTCCACGGCCATCTCGCGACGCTCGCGGACCGCACGGGCGGCCACGTCGAGCGGATGCAGGTCGAGCCGGGCCGCTTCAACGTCTTCGCGGCCTGGGGCGACCCGGTCGTCACGCTCTCGACGCACATGGACACCGTGCCGCCGTTCTTCCCGTCGAGCGAGGATGCGGACTTCATCCGCGGCCGCGGCGCGTGCGATGCCAAGGGAATCATCGCGTCGATGGTTGGCGCGGCGGAAAAGCTGCTCGGCGAGGGCGTCAAGAATTTCGGCCTGCTGTTCGTGGTCGGCGAGGAGCGCAACAGCGCCGGAGCGGCCGTCGCGGCTCGATCGCCTCGCGGCTCGCGATATCTGGTGAATGGCGAGCCGACCGAGAATAAACTGGCGCTTGCCTCGAAGGGCGCTCTGCGCTACGAAATCGTCGCGCGCGGCAAGATGGCGCACTCGGCCTATCCCGAGTTGGGCGATTCGGCAATCGACGCCCTGCTCGACGCGCTCGATGCAATTCGCCGCGTTCCGCTGCCGCAGGACGCGCTGCTCGGGAAGTGCACGATGAACATCGGAACGATTTCGGGAGGCCGCGCGCCCAACGTGGTTCCGGACGGGGCCAAGGCGGAAATTCTGGTGCGGCTGGTGGGCGATCCCGCGCCGGTTCGGGACGCGTTCGCGCGCGCCGTCGGCACACGCGCGCAGTTGAACGAAATCCTGTGCATTCCGCCGATCCGGTTTCAGAATGTCGACGGGATGCCGGCGACCGTCGTTTCGTTCACCACGGACGTTCCCGTGTTCGGCAAGACGTGGGGCGAGCCGCTTCTGCTCGGACCGGGAAGCATTCACGTGGCGCACACCGCGGACGAGCGCATCTCCAAGCGCGAACTTGCGGAAGCGGTCACGATGTATGCGAATGTGGTGCGGAGGCTTCAGGCGTGAACCTCGCGATTGTTGGCTACGGCAAAATGGGCCGGCTGATCGACCAGCTCGCGCCCGAGTACGGCTTCGCCGTGAAGCTGCGCCTCGATATCGACAACAACGCGAATTACGACGGCATGACGAACGACAACTTCCGCGGCATCGACGCCGCGGTCGAGTTTTCCACTCCCGCAACCGCGATCGAAAATATCGAGCGCCTGGCGCGACTCGGAGTAAATTCAGTGATTGGGACCACGGGCTGGTTCGGCGAACTCGATCGCGCGCGCGCTGCTGTCGAGCGCGGCGGTGCCGGGCTTGTCTGGAGCGCGAATTTCTCGGTTGGCGTGCACATTTTCTCGCAGATCGTCGCCGAGGCGGCGCGTCTGATGGCGCGCCAGCCGGAATACGGCGCCTGGGCGTGGGAAATTCATCACGCCGCGAAGAAGGACGCGCCCTCGGGCACGCTGCTCGCGCTCGTCGAGCGCATGAAGCAGAGCGGCTACGACAAGCGCATCGACACCAGCAGCAGCCGCGCGGGCACCGTCCCCGGGACGCACGAAATCGGCTTCGACTCGGCGGCGGATACGATCACGATCCGACACACGGCGCGCAGCCGCGAAGGTTTCGCGCGCGGCGCCTTGCGCGCCGCGCGGTGGGTGGTCGGCAAAAAAGGTTTCTTCGATTTTCGCGAAATCGCGAACGACCTGGAATAAAGGTTTAGGTGTAGCGCCGCGGCCTTCAGCGCGGCCGATAGATATACGAAGGAGACACGCAAATGTTTACCGGATGCGGCACGGCGCTGGTCACTCCGTTTCGGCGGGACCAATCCCTCGATGAGGAGGCGCTGCGCCGTCTCGTCAAGCGCCAGATCGACGCCGGCATCAATTTCCTCGTGCCCTGCGGCACCACGGGCGAAAGCCCTACGCTCACGCACGCGGAGCTCCACCGCGTCGTCGAGATCACGATCGAAGAGGCGCGCGGCAGGGTGCGCGTCGTTGCCGGCGCCGGCGGCTACAACACCGCCGAAGTCATCGAGCGCGCACGCGACTACGAAGCGCTCGGCGCGGCCGGAATCCTCTCCGTCAGCCCGTATTACAACAAGCCCACGCAGGAGGGCCTGTACCAGCACTACAAAGCGATCGCCGCAGCCATTTCTCTGCCGATCATCCTTTACAACATTCCCGGCCGCACCGGCGTCAACATCGAGCCGGCCACCGTGAAGCGCCTCGCCGAAATCGACAACATCGTCGGCGTCAAGGAAGCCTCGGGAAGCATTTCGCAGATGGCGGTCGTGCTCGAAAGCGTCCCGGACAGCTTCGTCGTCCTCTCCGGCGACGACGCGGTCACGATCCCGCTCATGTCGCTCGGTGGCCGCGGCCTGATTTCGGTCACCTCGAACGAAATCCCCGCCGAAATGACGCGCATCACGCAGCTCTGCCTCGCGAACGATTTCGCCGCCGCGCGCGAGATTCATCGAAAATATTTTCGCCTCATGGAAGCCAATTTCATCGAGACGAATCCCGGCCCCGTGAAGGCCGCTCTCGGTTTGATGGGACTGCTCGAGCCGGTCTTCCGCCTGCCGCTCGTTGCGCCGAAGCCGGAAAACCTGGAAAAAATTCGCAGCGCGCTCGAAGCCGTCGGCTTGGTCCAGAAAGTCTATGCTGCCCGCTGAGATCAGCCGCGAAATCGAGCGGCTCTTCGACGAGAACCCGCCGCAATACACGGGCGCGCACCTGCGCCTGTTCGAGCAGTTCAAGGATGCGCTGAACTCCGGCGAAATCCGCGCCGCCGAGCCCGATCCCAAGGCCGCCACCGGCTGGCGCGTCAACGCCTGGGTGAAAAAGGGCATCCTGCTGGGATTCCGCATGGGCGCGATCGTCGATATGTCCGTCGACGCCTCGCGCCAGCCCTTCTTCGACAGGTCCACTTACCCGGTGAAAAAATTTACCGCCGCCTCCGGCGTGCGCATCGTTCCCGGCGGCTCCAGCATTCGCGACGCTTGCTACGTCGCCAGGGGCGTCACCTGCATGCCGCCGATGTACGTCAACGTCGGCGCCTACGTCGACGAAGGCACGATGATCGATTCGCACGCGCTCGTCGGAAGCTGCGCGCAGGTCGGAAAGCGGTGCCACATCTCGGCCGCTTCGCAGATCGGCGGCGTGCTCGAGCCCGTCGGCGCGCTGCCGGTCATCGTCGAGGACGAAGTGCTCGTCGGCGGCAACTGCGGCGTTTACGAAGGCACCGTCGTGAAGCGCCGCGCCGTCCTCGGCACCGGCACGATTCTCAACCGCTCCACGCCCGTCTACGATGTCGTCACCGGCGCCGTCCACGCCGCCACCGGCGACGAACCGCTCGTCATTCCGGAGAACGCCGTCGTCGTCGCCGGCTCCCGCGCCATCTCCCACGGCCGCGGCAAGGACTGGAACCTCTCGCTCTACACTCCCGTCATCGTCAAGTACCGCGACGCCAAAACCGACGCCAAGGTCCAGCTCGAGGATCTCCTCCGCTGATTTTGGGTGGCACAGTCGGCTGTGCGCTGCTTGCTCGCCGTTCCTCGTAGGGGCACGGTCCGCCGCGGCGGATGCCCGGCGCTCGACCTTGGCTTCGCCCCGCCCCTCCGCCCCGCTGCCATGTCTCTTCGCTCACTTCCCCTCGCGCTCCGTCCCCACACTCACCACCGCCTCGCCGCTTGACAAACCCCGCCGCATACCTTAATTTCAATATCGTCATGAAACTGCTGCGGGCGCATCATAGCCATAGCCATCACGTGAATCCGTGCCCGCGGCGGTGTGGCTAGCTCGAACGACAATAGCTGCACTTATCGGCCCGCTGGCGCGGCAAGCGCCGGCGGGCTTTTTGTTTTTGGGCGCACCGACGATTGGGAGACACAATGGAACTCGACTTCGAAAAAGAGGACGGCCTCATCCCGGCCATCGTCCAGGACCACGCCAACGGCGAGGTCCTGATGCTCGGCTTCATGAATCCCGAGGCCCTCGCGCTGACGCAGAAGACCGGCTTCGTCACTTTTTACAGCCGCTCGCGCAAGAAGCTCTGGACCAAGGGCGAGACGAGCGGCCAGAAACTGATCCTCCGCGAGCTGCGCCTCGATTGCGACCGCGACGCGCTCCTCGTGCGTGTTGAACTCGCGGGCGGCGCCGTCTGCCACGAAGGCTACCGCAGTTGCTTCTTCCGCAGCATGGGGCGCGACGGCGAGGTCAAAGTGGTCGAAGAGCGCGTCTTCACGCCCGAGGAACTCTACGGGAAAGGGAGCAAGCCATGAAAGGAAACAGCCAATGAGCCGCCTGAAACTCGGCATACCCAAGGGAAGCTTGCAGGACTCGACCGTCGAGCTGTTCGGCAAGGCCGGCTGGCGCGTTTCCGTCAGTTCGCGCAGCTACTATCCCGGGATCGACGACCCCGAAATCGAATGCATGCTGGTCCGCGCGCAGGAAATGGCGCGCTACGTCGAAAGCGGTGCGCTCGACGCCGGCCTCACCGGCAAGGACTGGATTCTCGAGACCGGCGCGGACGTTCAGGAAGTCACCGAACTGATCTATTCGAAGACGAGCCTCGGCCGCGTGCGCTGGGTGCTCGCCGTCGCCGAGGATTCCGCGATTCAAACCGTGCGCGACCTCGAAGGAAAAGTGATCGCGACCGAGGTCGTGAAGATGACCGAGAAATATCTCGCGCGGCACGGCGTCAAGGCCCGCGTCGAATTCTCCTGGGGCGCGACGGAAGTGAAAGTGCCGCAGCTCGCGGACGCCATCGTGGAAGTCACGGAAACAGGCTCTTCCCTGCGCGCGAATCACCTGCGCGTGGTCGATACCCTGCTCGAATCCGCCACCTGGTTCATCGCCAACCGCGACGCCTGGAAAGATAGCTGGAAGCGCGAGAAGATGGAAAACATCGTCCTCCTCCTCGATGGCGCGATCAAGGCGTACAACCGCGTGGGCTTGATGCTCAACGTGCGGCGCGTCGACCTCGACAAAGTCCTCGCCGCGCTGCCCGCGCTGCGGAATCCCACCGTCGCGCAGTTGAGCGATCCCGGATGGGTGGCCATCAATACGATCATCGAGGAAAAAACGGTGCGGCAATTGATCCCGAAGCTGAAATCCGCCGGAGCGGAAGGAATCGTCGAGTATCCACTCAACAAGGTCGTCTACTGATGCGCATTCTTCCGCTGACAAGCGCAACCGAGGAAAAAGTGCTGGCGTCGCGCCGCGCGAGCGGCCGCGAAGCCGAGCGCATCGCCTCGCGCATCGTCGCCGACGTGCGCCGCCGCGGCGATGCGGCGCTCTTTTCCTGGACGAAGCGCTTCGACCGCGTTGCGCTGAACTCGCGCAATGTCTGGGTGTCGCGCGCCGAATTGGCCAAGGCCCGCAAGAGCATCTCGAAGGATTTCCTTGCCGCCATCGATCATGCCGCCCGCAACATTCGCGCCGTTGCTCGCCGCCAGAAGCCGCAGGAATGGACCATCGAAGTCGAGCCGGGTGTGCGTGCCGGGCAGCGCGTGCGCGCGATTGATTCGGTCGGCTGCTATCTTCCCGGCGGGCGCTTCTCGCTGGTTTCGACTCTGCTCATGACGGTGATTCCCGCGCAGGAAGCCGGCGTGCGCCAAATCGTTGTGGCTAGCCCGCAGCCCGGCGCGGCGCTGCTGGCCGCTGCCGAAAGGCTCGGCGTCGAGCGCGTCGCTCGAATCGGCGGCGCGCAAGCCATCGCCGCGCTTGCCTACGGCACGCACTCGATTCCCCGCATGGACAAAATCTTCGGTCCCGGCAATCGGTTCGTCACCGCCGCAAAAAAACTTGTCAGCAACGACTGCGCCATCGACATGCTCGCTGGTCCGACCGAGGCGGTCGTGTTCGCTGCGCGCGGCAATCCGCAGTTCATCGCCGCCGATCTGATCGCGCAGGCCGAGCACGATCCCGACGCGATCTCGATCTTCGTCACCACATCTGCACCCCTTGCCAAGAACGTTGCCGCGGAAATCGACCGCCAGCTTACGGCGCTGCCCAAGTCGAATCTCGCTCGGCGCTCGCTCGCGAAAAATGGCTCCGTGCTCGTAGCGCCGAATCTTGCGGCAGCCGCGCGCTTCGTGAATCGGTTTGCTCCGGAGCACTTGAGCCTGCCCGGTGGTGCCGATGGCCTGCTGAAACGTATCGATTCGGCCGGGAGCGTCTTCCTGGGCGACTGGAGCGCGCAGTCCTTCGGCGACTATGCGAGCGGGACGAACCACGTCCTCCCGACCGGCGGAGTGGCCCGCACCCGCGGCGGCCTTTCCGTCTCGGATTTCGTGAAAGTCATCAGCGTGCAGGAAGTGTCGCGCAAAGGCGTCGGGCGTCTCGCGCCGGTGGTGGAGGAATTCGCCCGCGCCGAAGGCTTGGAAGCGCACGAGCGTGCCGTCGAGGTGCGAAAGTGAAGATTCCCGTGCCCGTGCGCCGCGCGGTCGGGCGGATGCGTCCCTACAATCCGCCCCTCGAGGGCCGCACGGAAAAACTTCGCCTCGATTTCAACGAGAATCCGACCGGCTGCTCGCCTGCCGTCCGCCGTGCGCTCGCGAAACTTAGCGCCGCCTCAATCTCCGCTTACCCGGAGCAGGAGACTGTCCGCCGCAAGGCCGCGCGCCACTTCGGCGTCCGCCCGGACGAGCTTCTGCTCACGAACGGCACGGACGAAGCCCTGAGCCTGGTCGTGAACACCTTCGTCGAGGCGGGCGACACCGTTCTACTGGCCGAGCCGACGTACGCGATGTACCGCTTCTATTCCGAGCTTGCGGGCGCGCGGATCGTCGCGCCGCGTTACGACTCCGCAATGCAATTTCCGTGGAAGGGAATTCTCGCCGCGCTGCGTTCCGCGCCGCGCGTCTTTTTTCTCCCGAATCCGAATAGCCCGACCGGCAACCTGCTTTCTCGTCGCGACCTGCGTCGCATTCTGAACGCCGCGAAGCGGACGATGGTCGTGATCGACGAAGCCTATTTCGAGTTTTCGGGCGTCACCGTGATTCCCTGGATTCGCCGCCACAAGAACCTGATCGTCACCCGCACCTTTTCGAAGACCGCGGGCCTCGCAGGTTTGCGCCTCGGCTGTATCTTCGTGCATGGCGAACTCGCCGCTACCATGAGGAAGGCGCAATCGCCCTACCCGGTGAACGCCGCCGCCCTCGCCGCCGCCGAAGCCGCCATGCAGCATCGAAGTTTCCTCGCGGAAACCGTGCGCAAAGCCCGCCTGGGCCGCCGCGAACTCGAACGCGGCCTTGCGCGTCTCGGTTTCCGCTATTTTCCGACTGCAGGCAATTTCGTCCTGGTCTATTTTGGCGACCGCGCGAAAACAGTTGTCGCCGCGCTCGCTCGCAAGGGAACCTTGGTCCGCGACCGTTCGAGCGACTTCGGCGGCGAAGGCTACGTCCGCATCACGTTCGGCACCGTCGCGCAGATGCGCACGCTCCTGCGCGAGCTGAAAGAAATTCTATGAGAAAAGCGAACCTGCACAGGAAGACGAAAGAGACCGATATCCGCCTCCGGCTGAATCTCGACGGCCGCGGCAAGTCGCATATCTCGAGCGGCGTCCGCTTCTTCGATCACATGCTCGAACAGATTGCCCGCCACGGCGGCCTCGACCTCGATCTCACCGCGCGCGGCGATCTCGACGTCGATCAGCACCACACCGTCGAGGATGTCGGCATCGCGCTCGGCGAAGCCGTCAAGAAGGCGCTCGGTTCGAAGCGCGGAATTCTGCGCGCGGGCTACTTCCTGATGCCCATGGACGACTGCCTTGCCGCCGCCGCGCTCGATCTTTCCGGCCGCGCGTATTGCGTTTGCGCCTTCAAGATTTCCGCCGCGCGCGTGGGCGATTTCCAAACCGAGCTGATGGAGGACTTCTTCCGCGCCTTCGCGCATGCCGCCGGCGCCAACGTGCATCTGAAATTGGTGTACGGCCGGTCGTCGCATCATCAGGTCGAATCCATTTTTAAGGCGTTCGCGAAAGCGCTGCGCTTCGCCGTCACGCGCGACCGCCAGCTTCGGCGCGTCCTGCCGTCCACGAAGGGGCTGCTGTGAAAATCGCGATCGTAGACTACGGGGCGGGCAACCTGCCCTCGGTCGAGCGCGCGCTACGAAAGCTGGGCGCCGAAACCGAGCGCGCCGCCGAGCCGAAGCAGGTCGCTTCGGCGAAGGTGATCGTTCTGCCCGGCGTCGGCCACTTCGCCGCGTTCGTCGCCGGGCTGCGCGAGCGCAACCTCACGGAGTCTCTGCGCGACGCGCACGATTCCGGCGTGCCCATTCTCGGAATTTGTTTGGGCCTTCAGGCGATGTTCGCGTCGAGCGAGGAAGCGCCCGGCGAATCCGGCCTCGGCTTTTTCCCGGACGAAGTGCGCGCCCTGCCCACCAACGTGAAGTCGCCTCACATCGGCTGGAACCAGGTGCGGCGCGTCCATGAAAGCAGATTACTGCGCGGCATTCCCGAGGACGCTTACTTCTATTTCGCCCATTCCTACGCCGCCCCGGCTTCGGCCGCGCCCACGGTTGCGGCGTGCGATCATGGCGTCTCCTTCGCGGCCGTGATCGAGCAGAAAAATCTTCGCGCCGTGCAGTTCCATCCGGAAAAATCCGGAGAGACGGGCGCGCTCGTGTTGCGCAACTTCGTGGAGTCCGTCCAATGACGCTCGCCCGCCGAATCATTCCCTGCCTCGACGTGGATGCCGGCCGCGTCGTGAAAGGCATCGAGTTCGAGGGCCTGCGCGACATGGGCGACCCCGCCGAGCTTGCCGCGCGCTACAACCGCGAAGGCGCGGACGAGCTGGTCGTCCTCGATATCAGCGCGTCGCACCAGGGACGCTCCACTTTTCTCGACACCATCTGCCGCGTCGCCGAGCAGTTGAATATTCCGCTCACCGCAGGCGGCGGCATCCGCAAGATGGAGGAAGGCCGGGCCGTGCTGCTCGCCGGCGCGGATAAAGTCACCGTGAATACCGCGGCGGTCCAGCGCCCGGAATTGATTTCGGAGCTGTCGCAGCAGTTCGGCGCGCAGGCGGTCGTCCTCTCGCTCGATGTGAAACGCAAAGGCGATTCGTGGGAGGCCTATACGCGCGGCGGGCGCGACGCGACCGGGCTTGACGCCGCCGAATGGGCCGCCGAAGCCGTCTCGCGCGGCGCCGGAGAAATCCTGCTGACTTCGATCGATCGCGACGGCACGTGCAGCGGCTTCGATTGCGAATTGACGGCGAAGATCGCGGCCACCGTCTCCGTGCCCGTGATCGCGTCGGGCGGCGCGAATTCATTCGACGATTTTTTCGATGTTTTCACGAAGGGCCGCGCGGATGCCGCGTTGGCTGCCTCCATTTTTCACATGGAAACGCAGTCCATTTCCGCGATGAAAAAATTCCTGGCCGACCGCGGCGTCCCTGTTCGCCTGAATCGCTAATCTGATGATCATCCCCTGCATCGATCTTCAAGACGGCAAAGCCGTGCAGCTCGTGCGGGGCCGCAAGCGCGCGTTCGCCGTGGACGACGTTCTCGGCCTGCTCGACCGCTTCCGCGACTATCCCATCCTGCACGTGATCGATCTCGACGCCGCGATGCGAAAAGGATCGAACGCCCGCTGGATCAAGCGGCTCTGCCGCAGCGCGAATCGCAAAGTCCGCGTCGGTGGCGGCATCCGGACGGCCGCGCGCGCCGAAAGAATCCTCTCCTGGGGCGCCGAGAAAATCATCGTCGGCAGCGCGGCTTTCGAAAACGGAAAAGTGGCGCGCGGCTTTCTCCGCGAGCTCGCCGCGCGCGTGGGGCGCAAGCGCGTGATCGTCGCGCTCGACACCGAGGGTGGCCGGATCGTCGTGCGCGGCTGGCGCGAAAAGCTCAAACTTCGCCCCGGCGACGTGATTCCCGAACTCGAGCCGTATTGCTCCGAGTTCCTCTCAACGTTTGTCGATAACGAAGGCACGATGAAGGGAACGGATCTCGCCGGTTTCCGGAGGCTGCGGCGCGCGACGCGATTTCCGATCACCGCTGCCGGCGGAATTCGCAGCATGCGCGAGGTTCGCGCCCTGGAAAAACTCGGAATGAACGCGGCGATCGGCATGGCGATCTACACCGGCAAGCTCGCGTCAAAAACAGCCGGAATTCGCAAAATTCAAAAACGCCACCCAAAATAGTTAAGTCATTGATTCCAAGCAAGTAATCGAATCTAGAGGCGTCAATTTTTGCGCAAAATTGGCAATTAAGCCGCCCCTTAAGCGCCCTTAAGCGCGCAAAACGGGCCATTTTTGGCACGGAACTTTCGTACCAGTCAATTGAGCCATCCGCGCCATAGGTAATAGTTCCACCCGGACGGTACCCTTCTCTCCGTTGCAAGACGCAGCCAATCAGCCCCGGCGAACGGGGCATACGACTGGGGGACGGGCGATGCGAACTGAGGGAATCCGCAAGCAAGCGCGCAGGGGGATGTTGCTGGCAGCGGCTCTGATCTTCAGCCAACCACTTTGGGCGCAGCAGCGCATGATCCCCGTGCTGCCGCACTCGAACGAGGGCGACGGCAACCCCATCAGCTTCATGGGGCCGCACTACCAGATTCACGCGGCGGCCGGGAGCAGTCCCTCCGGACCGCCGACTTCCGCATTCGCCCCCGCGCAGGTGCGGCACGCCTACGGCTTCGACCAGATCTCGAACCAGGGCGCGGGCCAGACAATCGGGATCGTGGACGCCTACGACGATCCGAGCGCCGAGGCCGATCTCGGCGTGTTCGACGCGCAGTTCAATCTGCCGGCGTGCACGAGCAGCAACGGCTGCTTCCGCAAAGTCTATTCGAAGGGCAGCAAGCCGGCGGCGAACGCCAACTGGGCGGTGGAAGTCGCGCTCGATGTCGAATGGGCGCACGCCGTCGCGCCGAAGGCGACGATCCTGCTCGTGGAAGCTCCTTCGAACAGCCTGAGCGATCTCCTCGCCGCCGTGGATGTGGCCGTGCGCGATGGAGCCTCGGTCGTGTCCATGAGCTGGACCGTTGGAGAGTTCAACGGTGAGATCAGCCTCGACAATCACTTCGTCTCGAACGGCGTGACGTTTTTTGCCGCTTCGGGTGATGGCGGCACGGGCGTGGCCTATCCCGCGGCCTCGCCCGACGTGGTCGGCGTCGGCGGCACAACGCTCACGCTCAGCGCCAACGGAAGCTATTCGAGCGAAACGGCGTGGAGCGGCAGCGGCGGCGGCCTGAGCACGATGGAGCGCGAACCGTCATTTCAATCGCAATTCGCGATCCCGGACGACCCGCGCGGCTATCGCGGCACTCCCGACGTTTCCTACAACGCGAATCCCGGCACGGGCTACGCGATTTACGATTCGGTGGGAATCAACGGCTACTCCGGATGGTTCCAGGTAGGCGGGACCAGCGCGGGCACGCCGCAGTGGGCCGGTCTGTTCGCCATCGCGAACTCGCTGCGAGCCGCGGCGCGAAAAAGCAATCTCAGCAGCACGAACACCACTGTCTATTCGCTTGCGAAAGCAACTCCCACGGCTGATTTCCACCCGGTCACGCAGGGTACGAACGGAAAGTGCGGCACGCTGTGCACGGCCCTGGCGGGTTACGACTACGTGACCGGCCTCGGCACGCCGCAGGCCGCCGCGTTGATCAACGCCCTCGTAGCGCAGCGGTAGAGTCAAGCGCACGCAAGGCGAGCTGTCCGCTTCGGCCGCGACGGCTCGCCACCTGCAGCGAATCCTTCCCGTCGAACGCCTCTCCTATCGCTCGCCGCAGCACCAGGGCGCAGGTAGCGGGCCGTTTTTCGACCAAATACGAGCCGTCACTTCCCAGACGTCGATGAACCACAACGTTGAGGCGTAGGTGAGGCCATCCACCGAGCGATTCAACCACCCCACCGTCTGGAGATTTCCCGCGCGGCTGCCTTCACGCACCGGATGGCGTCCTCCGAACACTTCCAGATGGAGTGAACAGAAGGACCGGCTCCACTGACCGCCGCGCATACCTTTCCGAAACCGTCCACGATTGGCGCCGCCACGGCTCGGCCGCCGACAAACTCCTCTTCATTGGAACTCGCATATTCCCGTAGTCGCACGGTCTCGAGTTCCTGCAGTAACCTTACTTTGGAGGTAATCGTTCTGGCGGTCCGCCGCGGCAGGCCCTGTTCTTTCACAAACTGGTTGAATTCGTCCAGGGTGCGGTACGCCAGCAGCACCTTGCCCAATGCGCTGGAGTGGGCGTAGAGCGGATAGCCGAGATCTACATCGACTTTGATGGACTCTGGGCTTTCGACTTTGTCCACGACTACCGCCCGGCCCCGCACCCATACCGCGATGAGAGCGGTCAATCGAGTCTTCTCGACGAGCCTGTGCAGTGCGGGCTCGACAATGGGCCGATGGCCAATCGTGCGCAACGCGCCATACGCCAGCTCCACAAGTCTCAATCCGATCTGATACCGGCCGGTTCCTTTGTCTCTCCGAACGTAGGCTTCTCGCTCGAGCCGGCTCAGTATGTACGAGCAGCTACTGGGTGCCATGCCCATGCGCCTGCTAATCTCGGCGTTCGTCAGCCCCTCGCCTTCCCGAGCGACGATATCGAGCAGCGTGAGTGCGCGTTCGAGCGAATTCGTTGCAGCGCGTAGTTCCATAGGTCGAAGAGATCCGTCGCGTCGATAGCCGAGATTATACACACTGTCAAGTTGCCTATGGGCAACGACTTAAGTCCTGCCTGCTGACGGAGCCTGCCTGGGGGCAAGGCGGCAAGGACTTCCGTAGTGCGCTGTCTTCCTTCGATAATTCTTCTTATGTCTTCAATATGCTGAACACCAATCTTGCGCCCTCGCGAGTCGCGTCGCACAATTCCCTCGACTGCCGTGCGCGCGCTTGAACATCACCGGATGCCCGCGGCAGCCTCTCAATTCGATGGTGGAGGACTCCTGCCATGACGACCTGGAGTGAATTCGTTGAGCAACATGGGACCCTGCCGGAGTGGCCGTATCCCATACGTTACGACCAGGAGAGTGAGATAGCCGCTGACGTCCTCATCGTAGGTGGGGGCGTAGCAGGATGTCACGCCGCGATCAGCGCCGCCCGGCAGGGTGCCAAAGTCGTCATCGTCGAAACGGGTCATCTGAAGCGCAGCGGCTCGGGAGGCACAGGCGTTGACCACTGGCACGGCGCCTGCAAGAACCCTTGCTCGAAGGTAACGCCCTTGGACTACACCATGGCCGTCATGGAGAGTGCCCACGGCTACTCCAACGGAATTGCGCGCTACATCACATGCACGGAAGGCTGGGAGACGCTGCTCGAGTGCGAGCAGATGGGCGTGCAGATTCGAGATCTACACGATGAGTTCAAGGGCGCGGACTTCCGGGACGACGAGACGAAGCTGATGTTTGGCTACGACTATCGGAACCGCCACATCCTGCGGATCTGGGGCTTCAACTTGAAGCAGTGCCTCTTCTACGAAATGAAGCGTCTCCGCATCGGGATGTACAACCGGACCGTCGTGACGAGCCTGCTCACGGAAGGGGCGCGACAGGGAGGCAGGGTTGTCGGGGCGACCGGTGTAAACATGCGGACCGGCGAATTCTATATCTTCAAATCGAAGGCCACGATCATCGCCAGCGGAGGAGGCGGCCGGCTGTTTTCTTTCGCACCTGAGATGACCGCTGCCGGAGCCATGAGTACGATGAACACCGCCGGAACCGGTCATGCCATCGGCTGGGATGCCGGTGCCGAGTTCGTGCAGATGGAACAGACTGCACCGGGACGCCTGAGCGGGTATGGATACGCCCCTTACAGCATGGGCAATACCAGCAACACGTACCACGGCACGTCCATCGTTGATGCCAATGGAAAAGAGGTCCCGTGGTTCGATCCGTTTGGCCGAGAGCTGAAGACCGTGGAGGAGCGCTTCCTTCCGTCTCAGGGACAAAGGTTCCAGCTCGGCATCGGGATCGGTCTCCAAATGTACGCGGACCAGTACAAGTGGAACGACCTGCCGCGTGACCTGCCCGAGCGCGTACGGAGAGGCGAGTTTCAACTGCCGCTGTACGCCGATTTGACGCGCCTGTCGGAGATGGAGCGGCGCTGCATCTGGGGAATGATGATCGGAAACGAGGGAAAAACGCGCATCCCCATCTACGACACGCTCACCAAGGCGGGATTTGACCCCGATAAGGACCTGCTCCAGGCGCCGGTGATGTTGCCCGAGGGATACCAGCATTCGAATTTCTGGGGCGGCACGCCGCATCCTCATCTGCGGAGCCTCGCCGGCGGAGGCTTCCTCATCGACTGGGATTTGAAGACCTCGTTGGAAGGGCTGTATGCCGCCGGCACTTCGCCGGTATTCGGTGCGGGGTGTCACGGCGAGTCGCACACGATGGGCAGGTACGCAGCACGGAAAGCCGCGGACTACGCCAAGGATGCGGCCGAGCCGGTGGTGGACCGCAAACAGGTGGACGCGGAAAAGGAGCGCGCCTACCGGCACATCAAGCAGAACAAGAACGGCATCGGGTGGAAGGAGCTGAACGCGGCCATCGCCCGGGTAATGCAAGACTACTGCGGCAAGTACAAGAACGAACTTACGTTGACGCGAGGGCTGAGTCTTCTGAATGAACTCAAAGAGAACGAAGGCGCCACCGCGTACGCGGCCAACCCCCACGAACTAGGCCGCACGCTTGAATGTTTCTCGCTGATCACGTTAGGTGAGATGGTGATGCAGGCGTCGCTGTTAAGAAAGTGCAGCACTGTCTATCTGGATTTCTACCGGCTCGATTATCCCCAGATGGACCCGCCTGAATGGGAAAAACATCTCCCCATGAGACAGGAAGACGGAAGAGTCAAAGCGAGAGAACTCCCCCTCGATTTCCATCTTCGGCCGCCTTACGCCTCTGGGTATGAAGAAAACTACGCGCGCCACGCCGGTCAACTCGAGAGACAAGGAGCCCATCAGTCATGAGCAACAAAATCTACATGACACCCAATCCCCCGACGCCCAATAAAGGGATGCGGTTCGACGCCACCTTGTGCAACGGCTGCAATCTCTGCGTGGACGTGTGCCCGACGGACGTGATGATGCCCAATCCGGAGGAGCATAAGCCTCCGATTGTGCTGTATCCCGAGGAATGCTGGTTCTGCGGAGTGTGCATAGAAGAGTGCAACCACGGTGCGCTGAGCATGTCCCATCCGGCAGGCCAAAACATTTCGGTGAACTGGAAGCGCGTGGAAACGGGCGAATACTTCCGGCTGGGGATGAAGGATCCTCCGCCGCCGAATCTCCGGCCGCCGTCCGGGGGAAGACGCTGACGCTGTGTCCCTGCGCTCGAAAGTCATGCAACGTTGGTGATTTGGGAAACGCGTTCAATAGGTTGGAAGCCAACATTGACCAGCCGGATGCGATTTGCTAACACGCAGATGCTCGCCGAAAGCGATGGCAACTCCGTGAACCCCACCAGTCCCGCGATGGACCCCGCTGGTGTTACGACCCCTGAACGTACGCCCAGCACGGTCGAACCTTGGCCCAGCCCTGGTCAAGCGTGGTACGGCGTATTCGTGCTGGCTTTGGGGCTGATGATGACGTATCTCGACCGGGGCATCCTGAGCCTGCTGGTCGAGCCGATCAAACGCGACCTTCACATCAACGACACGCAGATGAGCCTTCTGATGGGTTTTGCGTTCGTCTGCTTCTACCTGCTGGTGGCGCTTCCGATCGCCAGGCTCGTCGATTACAAGAGTCGCCGCGCGATCCTGGGCGTCGGCACGGCCATCTGGAGCCTGACCACGACAATCTCCGGATTGACGCGCACGTTTGGCCAACTGTTCTTGTGCCGAGTCGGCTCGGGAGTTGGGGCAGCGTGCAGCAGCCCGGCCTCTTTTTCGATGCTCGCGGACTTGTTCCCTCGCGAAAAACTGCCGAGGGCGTTCGCCGTCCTGTTCTTCGGCATGTTTCTCGGGGAAGGCATTGCCCTCATCGTGGGAGGCACGTTGGCCGGCCTGTTCATGCGACTCTCGCCTGTGACGTTGCCCGTGATTGGGATGCTGCACGGTTGGCAGTTGACACTTATTGTGATTGGTCTCCCGGGGTTGCTGGTGGCCGCCCTCATGGCCACGGTGCAAGAACCTGCGCGGCGCGGAAGGACGGCTGCCAGTGGCGTCGATGCAGCCCGGTCGCCGAAACGGCCCCCGGTCAAAGACGTGCTGGCGTTCATCTGGAAAAACGCCGGGGTCTTCGTGCCGATGTTTGCGAGCATGGGGATTTCGGCGATGATGGGATTCGGTATCCGAAGCTGGGCGCCGTCCTTTTACGTTCGCACGTTTCATTGGACGATCGTGAGGTATGGGCTCGTGCAGGGCTTGTTGTCACTGACCATCATGCCCATCGGAGCGTTCACCGGCAGTTTGATGGCCGAGCGATTAGCCCGCAAGGGATACGACGACGCCAACATGCGTACCGTTTTCATCGGCCAACTGCTGGCATTGCCGGGAATGATTTTGTTCCCACTGATGCCGACGGCCGCCCTGTCTATCGTTCTGTCCACTGCATATACATTCTTCCTCTTCTGGACGAACGCACCCATGAACGCCGCGCTTCAAATCGTTACTCCCAATCAGATGCGGGGCCAGGTGACGGCACTTTTTCTTTTTGTTTTCAATGTCATTGGCTTCGGCTTGGGACCGACGATCGTGGCGCTATTTACGGATTATCTGTTCCACTCCGATCGGATGCTCGGACGTTCGATGGCAGTGGCCACGTTAGCGCTGGGCTCGCTGACGGCAGTCATCATGTGGTTCGGCGTGAAGCCCTATGGCCGCGCGATGGCACAACTGAAGGCTCAAGAAAGTCCTGCTTCCGACGGCCTTCCGAGAAAGGCAGGCGCATTGCGCCCTGGATATGCTCCCTGATCCGATAATCTGGTTCTTGACCGAGGCGACGACGGGCTGCAAATAGAATGAATCGATCTAAATCAATCGCGACAGTTATTTCTCCCCAGCCGCCAGCCCAAAGGCCGTGGGAGGGAAAGCGGGAGCAGCGGTTCGAACGATGGCTTTCCGCTCCTGGAATCCGCTTTGCCAGCCCCGCGGCAGAACAAGGCTACCACGCGCGCCTGACGCGGATCATTCGAGCGATCCGCATGCAAGAGCCTGACCGCGTCCCGTGCCTTCTTCCCGCCGGCCAGTTTCCGGCTCCCTACGCTGGAATCACGGTGCGCACGGCCATGTATGACTACGAGGAAATGAAGCGCGCATGGCGAAAGTTCCTCTACGACTTCGACGGGGACACGTGCGTCATTCCGGGTGTGAGTGTCACTTCCGGGAGGCTTCAGGAGATTACGAAGACGCGAATGTCGGTGTGGCCCGGCCATGGCCTCGACGAAAACGCCCCTATGGCGCAATTTGTAGAAGGCGAGTACATGAAGGCCGACGAATACGACGCCCTGCTCAAGGATCCAGCCGATTTTTTCATGCGGGTCTATCTGCCTCGCACACTGGGAGCCTTTGAGCCATTTCAGAAGCTACTCCCCTTCAAGCGTGCATTTGGGATGCCGGCGGTTTTCCTGGGAGCCTGCATGGTTCCGGAGGTTCAGGAAGCGTTCCAAGCGGTTATTGACGCAGGCAAGGAACTCGCGAAATTTCGTCAGGCGGTAGCGGAAATCACGAAGGAAGCCCAGGCCGCGGGATATCCGCCGTTCCAAGGCGGATTCGCTCATGCCCCCTTCGACCTGTTTGGCGATACGTTGCGCGGGACCCGGGGAATCATGATGGATATGTACCGCCAACCAGCCAAGTTGCAGGAAGCGATGGAAGTCGTAACGCCCTGGATCGTTGAGGGAGCCGTGTCCGGAGCGGATGTCTCGGGAGTACCAATTGTCTTTATGGCTCTGCACAAGGGCGACGATACCTTCATGTCCGAGAAACAATTTGAGACGTTTTACTGGCCCGGCTTGAAAAAGGTCATATTGGGGCTGGTAGCGGAAGGTTGCGTGCCGCTGTTGTTCGCCGAGGGCAGCTATAACAAGCGTCTGGAAGCCGTGAAAGATCTGCCGGAAGGCTCCGTCATCTGGTGGTTCGACCGCACGGATATGGCCCGAGCCAAGAAGATTCTGGGCGACAGGAACTGTATTGCGGGCAATGTGCCGACCTCGCTGATGTGTACGGGAACGCCGCGAGAAGTGAAAGAGCATTGCAGGAATCTCATCGAGGTCTGCGGGAAGCGTGGCGGATACATTTTGACGGGCGGCGCTCAGGTTCACAATACCACCGCGGAAAATCTGCGAGCCATGGTCGAGGCGGCCAAAGAATACGGCGTCTATCAGTAGTCTCGCGGGATCGACGTTGGGACGCGCACGTTCTCGTCCGATCAGGAGTCATACCACCTGTCAAGAAAACCCTCTTCAGTTGATCGAGTTTCGCGCGAGGTGGCATCAGATGCTGAGGTTCTTATCGTGAGCGGAGCCAAAGGCCGTCAGCCGGAATGGGCCTTATATACTTAGTCAACTGAGTACTATTGCGGGGGACGGTGGAACGGGCTTAACTTCAAACCAATGGCCAATTCCTGACGTTCGTGAGGAGGTTCCCATGGTCGAACGCCGGCGTTGCAAGCGCTTCCCGTTTACGATTCCCGTCAAAGTTTACGGACGGACCCCGCGGAACCATCCCTTCCGCGATGTAACCGCCACGATGGCAGTGAGCTTGTACGGCGGGCTGCTCGACATGAAGCCGCGCGTAAAGCTCGGCCAAAAGATTCTTATCGTTAATCGCTTTACCGAGGAAGAGCGCGAGTGCCGGGTCGTGTATATCGATTCGAAACAGCGTGGCCGAAGGAAGGTCGCGGTCGAGTTCGCAAATGGCGACGGTGATTTCTGGCACGTCTATAGCCCTCCTGTGCCACTCAAACCAGCGCCGCCGCCCGCGATTCCAGGGGCCAAATAGCGATTTTGGGTTGAGCTTCTCTTGCGCTACCTAGCGATGCAAGGTCCGCATTGTTTTCTCAACTTCTGACCAACGCGGTAACCGGATAAGTGCCCTGATTTCAAACTGACAATTGCCCGCGCGCGAGCGGCGTCGCGCAAATTCACCCCGATAGTGTATAGTTTTTTGAGGCGCGGCCATGCTGAACGCCGGGTCGCTTTGGCTCCAGGCCACTTCAAATCGCTTTGCGCCGGATCCTTCTGACAATGAAAAAGCCATTAAGAGTGATGAAATTCGGCGGCACGTCTGTGGGCGACGCTGCGTGCATCGCGCGGGTCGCGCAGATCGTGAAGGAGGCTTCGCGCGAAGGTCCGATCGTGACCGTCGTTTCGGCGATGAGCGGCGTGACCAACCGGCTGATCGAAGCCGCCACGCAGGCGGAGGCCGGCGATCTCGACCAGGCCGCCGCGATTTTTGCAGCCCTGCGCAAACAGCACGATGAGGCGCTTTCCGCGCTGGTCCACGACCCGGAGAAGCGAAAGCGGCTGGCGGCTTGTCTCAAGAAAGTTTTGGACGAGGGCGAACAGCTCTGCAAAGGAACGGCGCTGCTCCACGAGCTGACTCCGCGGACGCTCGACGCGATATCGAGCCTCGGCGAGCGGCTTTCCGCGCCGATGGTTGCGGGCGCGCTTTCCGAGCTTGGAGCGCCGAGCGAGTCCGTGGAAGCAACCGAACTCATCGTTACGGACTCCTATCACGGCGGCGCCGATCCGATCATGGACCGCACGCGCGAGCGCTCCGAAGCACGGCTGCGGCCGTTGCTCGAGCTGGGCGTAATTCCGGTGGCCACCGGTTTCATCGGGGCGACGGCGGACGGCATCCTGACGACTCTTGGGCGCGGGGGTTCGGACTACTCGGCGACCATCCTGGGCGCGGCGCTGGACGCAGACGAAATCATCATCTGGACCGATGTGGACGGCGTGCTGACGGCCGACCCCCGGCTCGTAAAAGAGGCACGCACGATTCCCGAGATTTCCTACAGGGAAGCGACCGAGCTGGCCTATTTCGGCGCGAAGGTGCTGCATCCGAAAACGCTTCGCGCGGTGGAGCAGGCGGGCATTCCCGTCTGGATCCGGAACAGCTTCGCGCCGGAGTTGACCGGCACGAAAATCACGCCGAAGGGCCTGAGCAATGGCGGCGGCGTGAAGGCGCTCACGGCCATTCGAGATGTGGCGCTGATCACGGTCGGCGGGCCCGGGATCGTGGGCCTGCCGGACGTTCTCGGGCGCACGTTCTCCACGACCGCACAGCTGCACGCCAACGTGCTGCTGATCTCGCAGTCGTCATCGCAGAACGACATCTGCTTTATTGTGGCGGCTTCGGACGCCAGGCGGACCGTCGAGGCACTGCGCAAGGAGTTCGCGCAGGACGTGGCGCACGAAAAGGTGGAACACATCACGCTCGATCCGAACATCGCCATCGTGGCGGTGGTCGGGGAAAACATGCGCGGCACGCCGGGCGTGGCAGCGCGCACGTTCACCGCAGTCGGAAAAGAAAGCGTGAACATCATCGCGATCGCCCAGGGTTCTTCGGAGAGCAACATCTCGTTCGTCGTGTCTGACAAAGACATGAAGGCGGCGGTGATGGCGGCGCACCGGGAATTCGGACTGGCCGCGCCGAAAGCGCGCGAATCCAAGGCAAAGGTTTCCTGAAATGGTGGAAAAGGTCGCGCACGCGCCAAAGAAAGAGACCGAAAAGGGCGTTCAGCGCTGCGTGAACCGCGCTTGCGGCGCCACCTACGGCCTTCGCGAGCGAGTCTACGTGTGCCCGCGCTGCGGCGAGACGCTCGAAATCGATTGCCGGCTCGTGCGGCCGCACGAGCCTTCGGCGCTGCGAAAGCATTGGGCGGCAAAGACAACTTCGAAGCTGCCGCGCGACGCGAGCGGCGTCTGGCGTTATCACGATGTGCTCCCTTTTAGCGAAACCGCGCCGTTCGTGACGCTGTTCGAAGGAAACACGCCGGTTTTTCACGCTCCGCTTTCGGCGAAGTACTGCGGCTTGTCCGACCTTCGCCTGAAGCACCAGGGCTACAATCCGACCGGCTCGTTCAAGGATACGGGCATGGCCGCGGCGATGACGCAGGCGCTGATCTCCGGCGCGCGCACCGCCGTTTGCGCGAGCACCGGAAACACGGCGGCGAGCCTCGCGGCGTACGCTTCGCGCGCGGAATTGCAGTCGGCGATCCTGCTGCCGCGCGGACAGGTTTCGCCCGCGAAGCTGGCGCAGAGCCTGGACTACGGCGCGCTCGTCCTCGAGATCGACGGGAACTTCGACGATTGCATGCGACTGGTACAGGAACTCGGCGATGACCCCTCGATTTACGTGGCGAACTCGATCAATCCATTTCGCATCGAGGGGCAAAAGACGGTCGCCTACGAGATGATGGAGCAATGCTTGTGGCAGGTTCCCGATCACGTGGTCGTTCCCGGCGGGAACATGGGGAACAGCACGGCGCTCGGCAAGGGTTTTCAGGAGCTGCTCGATCTCGGTTTGATCAAACGATTGCCCAAGCTGAGCGTGATTCAGGCAGAAGGCGCGGCGCCTCTGGCGCGGCTGTTCGCGAGCCTCGATCCGAACTCGGCCGACGATGAGCGCATCCCGGAAAAACTGGCGCCAGTCGCGAATCCGCAGACGCTCGCCACGGCGATCAAGATCGGCGCACCCGTTTCGTGGAAGAAGGCGCTGCGCGCCGTCCTGCGCTCGGGCGGGAAAATTATCGCGGTGAGCGAACAGGAAATTGCCGACGCGAAAGCGATGATCGGCCGCGACAGCATCGGCTGCGAGCCGGCTTCGGCCACCACGGTCGCGGGGATCAAGAAACTGGTGGCTTCGGGCCATATCCGGCACAGAGAAGATGTGGTCGCGGTGCTGACGGGTCACGCGCTGAAAGACCCGGACTACATGATCGACTATCACCGCGGAACGCTCTCGCTCGACTCGGGGGCGAAGGACGGCTCCGCGCCGCCGCAACCGATTCTGGGCGCGTTCCGAAACGCTCCTGAGCGCGTGGCGGCCACAAAAGCCGCCATCCTCGAAAGTCTCGAACGACGACGATAAGGAGCCGGTGGTGGCACGCCCATGAGTCCCGCGCGGCAAAGTTCATTCGAAGTGCGAGTACCCGCGTCGACCGCAAATCTGGGCGCCGGCTTTGACTGCCTGGGCCTCGCGCTCGAGATGTACCTCAGCGTGCGCGCGTCGCTGCTGGCGGGATCCAGCTCGCGCACACTCGCCCGAAGCCGCGGCGTTCGCGGCACGTCTCAACTTCCGAAAGACCCAGACCAGAATCTAATTTTTCGCGCGATGCGACTCACGGCCGAGCGCGAAGGCTTCGAACTGCCGCGCGTGCGGATCGCGGTGCAGAACGAAATTCCCGTGGCGGGCGGGCTGGGAAGCAGCGCCGCGGCAGCCGTGGCCGGCATCGCGCTGGGCTTCGCGGTTGCGGGGCGGCCGATCGCGAAGGATGCGGCGTTGCGCTACGCGACGGAAATGGAAGGCCATCCCGACAATGTGGCCGCCGCGCTGCTGGGCGGGCTGGTGGTGACGCTTACCCGCAGCGACGGCACCGTGGTAGCGGTGCGGAAACGCTGGCCGAAAGTGATTCGCGTGATTGTGGTGACGCCCAACCTCACGCTCGAAACGAAGAAATCGCGCGCCGTTCTGCCGCAAAGCGTCTCGCGCGCCGACGCGGTACACAATTTGCAGCGGTCCGCGCTTTTTGTGGCGGCGCTCGAAGACCGGCGCTACGAACTGCTCTGGGACGCGATGCAGGACCGGCTGCATCAAAGCGCCCGTCAGGCGCTCATCCCCGGGCTCGCCGAAGCGCTCGCGTTGCCGCGCATGCCCGGCCTGCTGGGCGTGGCGCTGAGCGGCGCGGGCCCGAGCGTAGTCGCTCTCGCCACCGAGAGGTTCGACGAAATCGGAAAGGCGGTCGCACGGTGTTTCGAGCGGCACGATCTTTCTCCGACGGTGCGAAATCTGGAAGCGGCACAAGAAGGAATTTCCTCGACGCAGAAGTACATCTCGCAGAAGTAGTCACGCCGGATTGGAACTTCAGCGGCTAAAGCCGGTCTGATCTTGCAGAACTTATGTCGTGGCTGAAGCCACGACCCACAAGACTGTTCGAGATCTTTGCTTCGGTTTCCGATTGGAGAGTTCTCAGGCCTTGCGTCGCTTGCGAATCGAGACGAGCCAGAGAAACGACAGGCCGAAGACGAGGAGCGGCGCAATGCCGTGTTCGGGCGTTGCAATTGGCGGAGGTCCCGGTGGCGGCGATGACGGGCTGCTGGGAACGGACGAACCGCCTCCGCCGACGATCGGGAAGATCAAGGGGGGGATCACGTCTCCCGTCGGCGAACTGCCGGGCGGGGTACCGGAAGGGCCGGGCAGCACGGGGCGAAACAAAGGCGCCAGCGAAGCGTCGAGCGGGAGATCGTTCATCGCCACGAGTTCCGGATTCTGCTGCGCTTCCATCGCTTCCGCCAAAGGCTGTTTCGGCGACACGGGTCCCATTGCAGTGTCCGACAATCTGTTTCCGCAGCGCGTGCGCGCCTCGAGCGTTCCGTCCGAGATCAGCGTCTCGCCCTTGAACAGTTTCAGTGCGTGGTTCGTCCAGTAGACGCGGTCGCCGAGCCGGTAAGAGACGTAGGCCATGCGGTCCCGGTCGAAACGGATGACGCGCAGCTTCGCGAGGTCGAACCCTGCGTAATGGCTGGCGACCACGGAATCACGTTCGACAGCATTCTTCAGCTCTTGCGCGCTTTCGACGCCGCCCGGAATCACGGAGTAGGGATAGAGAGGGCGTTGCGCCAAGTTCGGCATGGATTGAAACGCGGCGAAACCGGCGGGCCTCGACGCTTCCTCATAGAATTTCGAGGAAACGATCGATTTTTTCCGATCGCCGACGCTGTGCCCGAGAAATGGCAAAACCAAAAGCGTCAGTGCGAAGATGGATATCGACAAAACCCGACGGATGCGGCTTACACCAAGCCTTCTGACTAACCCGCCGATATTTGATTGGAATTGGCCCATGTGCTTCATGCTTTCCGCATCGCCCGCTTTACACCCATGACGGTGCAATCGCGGTGCCAGCCTCGACTTCTCTATTTCCCGTGCGGGTAACGCGATATAGACGCGCGCAGGCCCGAAAAACCCCCGCACTGCCACAACTGGGAAAACCGTTTCGAGCGCTGTACTTTTCTGAAACAGCCGGTTGCAATTGATAAGTCTGGGTTGGTCCTTCAAACGAGCATCAGCGAGAGGAGCTGGGGGTCCACACGGATGCAGCTATTTTGTTTTGCGGGCTCGCTTCAGCTTGGACTGGGGATGGAAGATGAAGCTATCGAACTTGAGTCGTTCGTGCCTGGCGCAATCGAGCACTCTCCGCGAGTTCCTTGCGCCAGTGCCAGAACATCACGCCGAGAACGGCCAGCGGCGCGATGATGCATACAGCCGCCCCGAGGACTATGAGGAGCAGGAGGAGTAGATTGGCCATGGCGCCCGTCATCGGAACTTCCACCGGCAGAAGCCGGTCGCAACACTAAGATTTTGGCTCGCGCAAACGGCTCCGTCAAGTGCCAGCTCCCGACGGTAGTGGCTCATAGGCTGCGGGTCTCGACCGCGATTCACCTGCCGGGAACATTCAAACCGCCGCTGTTTGACGCGCAGGCGGCGCCATGAACTCGGGACCGACGGGGTTCGCGACGGCTTCGTCCACGATCCGGGATATTTCCGCTCTTGCCTCTGCGTCCAGGGTCCATCCATCGATGTTGGCGACAGGTTCCAATTGCTCGGGATGGCGCGCGCCCCACAGAGCGGCGGTCACGCCCGGCTGATCGAGCGCCCAGCGCACCGCCAGGTCCATCACGCGCTTGCCGTACTTTTTCTGCGCGAGTCGATCGAGCCGTTCCACGGCCTTCAGATATTGCGCGTAGCGCGGCGGCTGAAATTTCGGATCGACCTTGCGGATGTCGTCGCCCGAGAATTGCGTTTCCGCATTCATTCTGCCGCTCAGGAGCCCGCGGCAAAGCACACCATAAACGAGCATGCCGATGGTGTTCTCGCGGGCGTAGGGAAGCACATCGCGGTCGATCTCGCGTTCAAAAAGGTTGTAAGGCGGCTGGTCGGTGTGCAGAGGCGCGATTTCCCGGAAACGGTTCATTTGCTGCGGCGAAAAGTTGCTGACGCCAATGGCGCGGATCGTCCCGCTCCGATAGAGTTGCAGCATTGCCTCCGCGGTTTCTTCGATCGGCACCAGCGGATCAGGCCAGTGAATCTGGTAGATGTCGATGTAGGTCGTGCCCAGGCGCCGCAAGGAGTCCCCGACTTCCCGGAGGATCCCCGCGCGCGAGGAATTGCGGAACACGCCTCCATCGCGCCATTCGAGTCCCACTTTCGTGGCAATGACAACTTTGTCGCGCCGGCCGTATTCGGCAATCGCCTTGCCGACGATTTCTTCGGAGCGCCCGAAGCCATACACGGGCGCCGTGTCGATCAAATTGATGCCGCGGCCGAGCGCCGCATGAATGGTGCGAATGGATTCCCGCTCGTTGGCGCCGCCCCACATCCAGCCGCCGATCGCCCAGGTGCCCAGCGCGACTCGGGAGACCTTGATTTCCGTTCCGCTGATTTGCGCGTATTCCATAAGTTTCCTTTCAGAAGCCTTCGTTGCATCACTTGTTCGATGAAAGAAACCGCCGCTTGGACTCAATCGTCAAACATGAGCCAGTCCTCGATGTGATGTCCTGCATCCGTCGCGGGACTCAGCCCATCTAACTAATCGGCTTTGGATGCATGCATCCGCATCCTGTCTGCGATTCGGGCCGCGCGTGCGATAATGGCGCGGCTTGCGGCCTTGCAGAGCGCTTGCGGCGGGCCGCGCGGCTTCTCCCATTGACGTCAGGAGTCCGGAAGAATGTGGATCGTTCGACTCGCTTTACGCCGGCCTTACACGTTCGTCGTCGCCTCGATTCTGATCCTGATCCTGGGCGTGGTTTCGATCGTGCGAACGCCGGTCGACATTTTTCCGAACATCGATATTCCCGTCATCACCATCATTTGGCAGTACACGGGACTTTCACCCGAGGAGATGTCCGGCCGGATCACCTACAGCTTCGAGCGGTCGCTGACCACGACGGTCAATGACATCGAACATATCGAGTCGCAGTCCTTAGCCGGCGTGGGTCTCCTCAAGGTTTTTTTCCATCCGCACACGAACATCGCCATCGCGCTCGGTCAAGTGACGGCGATCAGCCAAAGCACCGTGCGCAACCTGCCTCCGGGCACCCAGCCGCCCTTTATCCTCATTTATAACGCCTCATCAGTGCCGATTTTACAACTCGGTCTCTCCGCCCCGGGCCTCAGCGAGCAGCAACTGGCCGACATGGGCCAAAACTTCATACGCAACGGGCTCATCACGGTTCCCGGCATCACGATTCCCTATCCATACGGCGGAAAACAGCGCACGGTGATGGTGGATCTCAACACGTCGGCGCTCCAGGCGAAAGGGCTATCGCCTCTCGACATCGTCAACACGATCAATGCCCAGAACCTGATTCTTCCGGCGGGCACGGCCAAGATCGGGGGATATGAGTATCAGGTGGACATGAACGGCTCGCCGCAGACGGTGAACGAGCTGAACGGTCTGCCGATCAAGACGGTTAACGGCTCGACAATCTACATTCGCGACGTCGGGTACGTCCGGGACGGCTTTACGCCGCAAACAAACATCGTCCGGGTGAATGGATCGCGGGCCGCCCTGATGTCGATATTGAAGCTCGGCGGCGCATCGACGCTGGACGTGATTGCCGGCGTGCGCAAGATGCTCCCGTCGGTCGAAGCATCCTTGCCGCTGCACGTCGATATCAAGGCGCTCTCGGACCAGTCGGTTTTTGTGAAAGCCTCGATCAATGGCGTCATACGCGAGGGTGCGATCGCCGCTTGCCTTACGGGCCTGATGATTCTCGTGTTCCTGGGGAGCTGGCGGAGCACCGTCATCATCGCCGTGTCGATCCCGCTTTCGGTGCTCACGTCGCTCGTCGTGCTGGGCGCGCTGGGCGAGACGATCAACATCATGACGCTAGGAGGCCTTGCGCTGGCCGTCGGTATTCTGGTCGATGATGCGACGGTCGCCATTGAAAACATCAATCGCAATCTCGACCAAGGCAAGGAAATCGTGCAGGCGATTCTGGACGGCTCCCAGGAAATCGCCATGCCCGCCCTGGTCTCGACGCTCGCTATCTGCATCGTCTTCGTGCCGATGTTCTTCCTTTCGGGCGTCGCCAAGTATCTTTTTGCGCCGCTGGCCGAGGCGGTGGTGTTCGCGATGCTGGCGTCGTATCTGCTGTCGCGCACGCTGGTACCAACGATGGCGCGTTATCTGCTGCTCGAACAGACCGAGGAGGAGCGGCGCGAGCGAACCGAAAGATCGCGAAATCCATTCGTGCGCATGCAGGCGAAATTCGAGACGGGTTTCGAGCGTTTTCGCGAGCGGTACCACGAGCTGCTCGGCGCGGCGATCCGCCACAGAAAAATTTTTGCAATCGGCTTTCTTGCCGCCTGCGCTCTTTCGTTTGCGCTTGTGCCGCTGGTGGGACAGGACTTTTTCCCGAGCGTCGACAGCGGGGATTTCGCAATGCACTTGCGAGCGCCGACGGGAACCCGCATCGAAGAGACGGCCGCCTTGTGCGACCGGGTCGAGGACGATATTCGCAAGGAGATCCCTCCCGGCGAACTCAGAACGGTTCTCGACAACATCGGGCTTCCTTACAGCAACCTCAACCTTTCCTACAGCACTTCGGCTCCCGTCGGGCCTGGAGACGCCGACATTCAGGTGGAGCTTGCGCCCAAACATCATCCGACCGTGGGGTACGTTCGTGATCTCCGCCGGAAGCTCGGCCGGGATTTCCCCGGAGTCACCTTTTATAACCTGCCCGTCGATATCGTTACTCAAATCCTGAACTTCGGGTTGCCGGCGCCGATCGACATCAAGATCGTGGGCCGCAACCTGGCCGGCAACCGCTATTTTGCGGAAAACCTGATGAACCGTCTGAAATTCGTTCCCGGGATGGTCGATCTGCGAATCCAGCAGCCGTTCAACTACCCGAAGCTGCACATCGACGTGGACCGCACGAAAGCAGATCAGGTCGGGTTCACGCAGCGCGACGTGGCGCAGAATCTCCTGATTTCGCTCAGCGGCAGCTTCCAAACCGCCCCGTCATTCTGGCTCGACCCGCGCACCGGCGTGAGCTACACGATCACGACACAGACGCCGCAGTATCGCGTGGGTTCGCTTCAGGACCTCGAAAACATCCCCGTGGCCAACGCGAGCGGAAGCAATGCCCCGCCGCAGATCATGGCAGGCCTCGCTTCGTTCACGCGAGGAGCGGAGATGGGAGAGGTGACTCATTACGACATTCAGTCCGCGATCGACATCTACGGCGCAGTGGACGGGCGGGATCTTGGCGGAGTCGCGCGGGACATCATGCCGATCATCGACCGGAGCAAGAAGGACTTCGATCTGCCGGCAGGATCGCAGATCCTAGTCAGCGGTCAGATCGAGACGATGAACTCGTCGTTCATCGGCCTGCTGGCCGGCCTTGGATTCTCGATCATCCTTGTCTACCTGTTGATTGTGGTGAATTTCCAATCCTGGCTGGACCCTTTTATCATCCTGATGGCTCTGCCGGCGGCGCTGGCGGGAATCGTCTGGTTCCTGTTCATCACGCACACAACGATCAGCGTTCCAACGCTCACCGGCGCGATCATGTGCATGGGCGTGGCGACCGCCAACAGCATCCTGGTGGTGAGTTTTTCCAAGGAGCAGTTGCAAGCGGGGCGAACCGCGGCGGAAGCGGCGCTCGAGGCGGGATTTACGCGCTTCCGGCCCGTGCTGATGACGGCGCTCGCGATGATCATCGGCATGCTGCCGATGTCGCTCGGGCTCGGCGAAGGCGGCGAA
>Ga0181521_10001013_pt1 | contig 34729 bp, 26 predicted proteins | sample PEATcosm2014_Bin_32_FD_119764 | JGI IMG/M metagenome (GOLD analysis project Ga0181521, IMG submission 119764) | Peatland microbial communities from MTU Mesocosm Facility, Houghton, MI, USA - PEATcosm2014_Bin02_60_metaG | ecosystem: Environmental > Terrestrial > Soil > Wetlands > Peat | place...
ATATTTTATACAGGGTAATACAAAAACCAATCGACCTGAGGCAGTCTATCAGGTTGAAAATATAGAGGTTCTTACGAATGAGCCGGCGCTTACGAGGATCGCCTCAGTAAACTCCCGCTAGATGCGCCGCATCACCCTCGATACCAATGAATACGTGTCCGCCTTCAATGGTGGGAGAAAGGCGTTGCGCATTCTTCACATGGCGATTGATGGCGAGATCGAAATAGCGATTACCGAGCCGATCATTGCGGAAACGGTCCGTGTGCTGCGGGAGAAATTCGACTGGCCGCCCTATGATCTCCTCGCGGCCAGGCAGCGTCTTCAGAAGATCGCCCGGATCGTCGAGCCCAAAGAAACCTTGGGCATCACCGAGGATGAGCCGGACAACCGCATCCTGGAATGTGCCGCTGAGGCCGGTTCAGAGTTCATCATCAGCGAGGATGGCGATCTGCTGCGGCTCAAACAACACGGCAATGCGCGCATCATCAAAGCAGCAGACTTGCTGGCTGTCGTGGAGGGAAAGGGCAAGGGCGCGCCGGGCCGCTAGCTCGTGATGCGAAGCGCCCGGTCACCTTTGAAGGCCAGGCTGCGCTGCAACTGGGCCATGCGAGAGCCGACCGTCTTCGACGGCGCTGCGGATTCGGCACTGAGGGCACGTCGCATGGCGTCCTCTGCCTCTCCCATGATAATGGTTCGTGCGCAATTCGTGCAATATCACAGCACGAATTGCGCATAGACCATGACACGCACTAGCTTTTAAATCGCCTGATTTGGGGAAGCCACGGGCATTGAGTTCCCGTACAGTGCCAAAAACAGGGAAAACAGCGGTATCTGCCAAAATTAGTGCGTCGGGCGCCTGATGGGCCCTAATCCGCAATGCCGAATCCAAGGCTCAATTCCACTCCGTTGATTTTGGTCAGGACGCTTTCCGAGAGCTCCTTGAAATTCTGCGGCGCGAGCTCCGGGGCCGCCTCGGGAAGCGCGGCGGCGATTTGGGCGGGGCTCTCGCATCGAGCGCCGCTGAGCACCGACATGCCCATCAGGTTGGCCATTTCGGATGCGGCGTGGACCATGCGGATCAGGCTTCCGTCCGGTTCCTGCGCCTCCCGGGGACTCTCGTGCTTGGCCGCCACGTTCTGCAGCTCGAGCGGGCATCCCCATTGAGACAACAGCCATCTCCCGGCCTCGCCATGATCCACGCCGAACAGTTCCCGTTCGATATCCCGGGGGTCGATTCCCCCTTCCTCGGCGGCGGCCAGGGCCTGCTCATAAGCCGGAAACGAGTGCAGCATCGCGAACTGCCCGATATCGTGGACCAGGCCGGCGGTATAGCCGCTCGACTCCGCAATTCCCATCGCCTCCGACAGCCGCTGGCAAATCATGGCGGTCGCCAGGCTGTGGCGCCAGCACGCCCGGATGAAGTCGCTGGATCGCCTGCCCACCAGGGCCTTGAGGCAGGTGGTCAACACCAGGGCGCTGACCCTGTCGCAGCCCAGGAAAACGATCGCCTGTAGAACGCTGCCGATCGGCACGCGCGCCGGGAACAGCGGCGAATTGGCGATTTTCAGCAGTTCCATCGATAATACGGGATCGGTCTGGACCAGGCTGGCGACTCTGCCGAACCCGACCGCCGGGTCGCCTATCATGCGCAACAATTGCAGCGCCACCGGGCGGAAGGGGTGCACTTCGGCCTTCAAACGCGCGCAGGTTTCGTTGGCAACGGCTGTCATGCGCCGTTCCTGGGCGCCACAGCGCTGTTTCTGGAGGAGGCGATCTTCCCGACCACCGCCAATAACTGGTCCTCATCGAACGGCTTCGCGAGGTAGTCGTCCATTCCAGACGCCAGGCAGCGCTCGCGATCCCCATGCATGGCATGGGCCGTCAGAGCCACAATGGGGGTCCGTACGCCGTCCCCATTCTCCAGCCGCCGTATCCGGCTCGCGGTTTCGAAACCATCCATGCCGGGCATCTGGATATCCATGAGAATCGCGTCGAAGGGACGCTGCTCGAGCAGGCGCAGCGCTGCGGCGCCGCTGACCGCTTCCACCACCGCATGGCCGTTGTGGGTAAGCATTGCCGAAGTCAGCGTGCGGCTGGTCGAATCGTCTTCCACTAACAGAAGGGTGAGCGAACGGCCCTGTGGATCGCGAGGCGCGGCGCGCTCTTCGACTGCCGTTTGGAAAACCTCTTCCCCCGCGTCAAAACACGCCGTGAAGTGAAACACGCTTCCGCTTCCCACTTCGCTCTCCAGCCAGATCCTGCCGCGCATGCTCTTGGCCAGGCGTGCCGAGATGGCCAGTCCCAGGCCGGTGCCGCCGTATTTCCGCGTGGCCGAGCCGTCCGCCTGGCGAAATGGCTCGAAGATGACCTGCTGCTGAGCGAGAGGGATGCCGATCCCGCTGTCCCGTACCACGAAGTGGAGCGCCAGTCCAGGATCTCCCCCGCATGCGGCGTGCACCTCGACCTGGATAAAACCTCTGTCGGTGAACTTGACCGCGTTCCCGAGCAGATTCAGCAGTACCTGGCGCAGGCGGGTCGCATCGCCCAGCAACGCGTCGGGGACGGCCGGAGCGACGTTCCAACTCAGATCCAGATGCTTTCGCATGGCGTCCGGCGCGACCATGTTGGTGGCGCTCGCCACCGTTTTGCGCAGCGAGAATGGCTCCCGCTCCAGCTTCAGATGGCCGGCTTCGATCTTCGAGAAGTCCAGAATGTCGTTGATAATCCGCAGCAGCGCGTGTGCGGAGCTCCCCACCGTCTCCAGGTAATCGCGTTGGTCCGGGGTCAACGAGGTCTGCAAGGTGAGCTCGGTGAAGCCGATGATTCCATTCATCGGGGTTCTGATCTCGTGGCTCATGTTAGCCAGAAACTGGCTCTTTGCGCGGCTCGCCTCCAGCGCGTTCCGCTCGGAAACGCTGATATGCCGGAAGAGGCGGTAACAGACCGCCGTGACCACCAGCAGCAGGACTGCGGCGATCAGGGAAAAGGCCGTTATGAGGAACCTCTGCCACCAACTGGCAGCTTGCGCGACATTTTCCGAGAAGCGTACTTCCAGGGGAGTGAGGCGGGCGTTGATCCTGTAAATCTCCGCTAGGGTCTGCTCAATCGAGGCCTCGTCCACCGCGCCCCAGGCGATCTGGCTGTGCAGGCGCCCCGCGTTTTTCGTCAGCGCTTCGATCTGGAGATCGGCTTCAGCCCATAAAAACATCGCCTGCTTGAAGTACCGTTCCCGGTGGATATAGGGAAACAGCCAATCCATCCGATTCCAGTCATCCCGTTGCATTCCGGTTTCGAGGAAGGCCTGGCCCAGGATCGCCGGATCGTATTGCGTCCGCTCCAGTTCCAGCCGGATGCGATGGCAGGCGGCAGGCACGCGGATGGCTTTCAGGTATTGTCGATAATCGGTCTCCGACCGCGAATGCGCGTAGCGGTCCAGAAACAGAACGGCGTCTTTCTGCCCCTTCGACCAGAGCGCCTCGCCTTGGGTGGCCCCGCGAGCGCCCGCCAGAAGGTCCATGAACAGAACGGCGGAGAAAATCCGCATGAGGACCACGCAGGCCAGTGCGCCGCAGATCAATAAGAGGCACAGTTTCTGACCGCGGCCGAGGTTCCGGCCCCAGTTGCGGCCGAAAAGCGCCGCTCTCGCCTTGTCTCGCAGAGCGGTTATCATGGGCGTCCACCAAGCCGGGCGGCGGACCGGGCGCGCGCGATTGAGGTTGTGACCGCGCCCAGCGAGGAGGCGCCCGCACGCGGCGCCGGCGTTGTCCGGCGGAAATCCGGCCCAAGGCCCCCATTGCCGATTGCCTCAAAACTGTGATCGCGCGCGCGGCCTGCCATTCCGTCTCTGCTTTCTCACCCCTCTCATTCCACATCGGTCAACGCCGTCCACAATTCGAAGAATATTCGGCGGGATGTTGCGGCCGCGGAGCGGTCCATCCCGCGCTTGGGCCAAACCCGGATCCGCTCAGTCGGCCGGCGCGATATGCACTTCGGACGCGCCGGGGTTGGCCGTCACTCGCCAGGAGGCGCCGGAGACTGCCACCTGGACATCCGTGATTCCTCCGGCGCGCTCCCTGGAACGGAGCTTTACGGGCGCGCCCTCGAGTGAAATAGCCCAGACATACGTGGTTTCCCGGGCATGGCGGCGGAAAAGAACCAGCGGTACCCGGTCCTCGGTGTTTTTCCCTATGCCGGTAGCGGTTATCACTTGGGTGGGCTCATCGCCGCCCAAAGTGACGGCCACCGGCCAGTCCGGCTTCACATCCACGGTGAGCGAAATCCCGCCGCCGGTTTCGATCAGGGCGGCATCGCGAAAATGCTGGTAGCCCTCCTGGGAGGCCAACGCGGGACGGCCGCCGGACTGGCTGCGCCATCGGCCATTCAGGTGTACCGCCAGGTCGAAGGTGTGGGTCCTTTCGGCGCGGATCCGGTCGATGAAGACCACCAGGTTCTGGTTCAGCAGGACGGCCGTGCGCACGAAGCGAACGCCGCTATAAATCTCCCCCGCATCGCTCATCGAGTAGTCCGCGCCGTGCTCGGAGCCGAACGCCAGGGAGCGGCCGGTGGCGGGGGTTTGCGAAGTCTCGTCCACGGCCAGCGTGTTGTGGGCCACCGTCACCCGGTCCCACTCCCCGTGCAGCGGTGAGCCGTAGAGGCGCGTGCCGGGATCGGGGAACACCACTTGGCCGCGCGCATAGAGGATGAAGTTGTTCTTGTCCGGGTGGCCGTGGCCGCCGCCGGACGGGCCGTATTTCACGCATACCCAGGTAGCCTCCGGGGTGGCGCCGCGCTGCAGGATGGCGTAACCGGAAGCCGCGGCATTGCGGCTGCCCGCGTCCAGGGGAGGAGCCGGCGGCAGCCCATCCTCGCCAAACCACAAAGCCATGGAGTTGTTGCGCGCGGAGGGAATTCCCGCAAGCAGCGCGGGATCGTGGTAGCGCGCCCAGGCCAGCTCATAAAGCTCGTTGTGGACATCCGTTTCGGCGCTGTCGTTGAAGGCCGGGAGAAACAGGTTGGGCATGGCCAGGCGGATGGGCGCCGCGTACATTTTCTTCAGCGGTTCGCCGTACAGATCGAGGCCGCAATTGCGCGCGGCCTCGACCAGCGGCCAGAGCGCGTTCAGCGTGTAGAAGTGATATCCCCAGGCGCCTTCGAACCAGACGCCGTCCGGCTGAACGCCCTTAAACATTTGCGCGCGGTAGCCCTGCGCGGGGTCGTCGATGGCGGCATCGAGGAGCGCGTCATCGCCCAGCAGGAAGCCGGTGAGCCCCACCGCCGAGTTTTTCCAGCACTGAATGTTGTGGATGCCCATGTGATGCGGCAGGATCACGTCGCGCGCGGCAGGCAGGAAGAATTGCGTGGCCATGGTATCGCGTTCGCTTGCGGGTAACGCCTCCCAGATCAGGTCGGCCCCTTGCGCCATGGGGATGAGCAAACCCGCTTCATCGAGAGTCTGCGGGCTCATGCGGGCTCCGCCCAGTTTCGCCTGGCCCTGAATGTTATGCAGCGGATAGGAAAGGTAGCGGCCGGCATAGGCGAGCAGAATCTCGCGCGCGCGATTGGCATATTGAGACTGGCCGGTGAGCTGAAACAGGATTCCGGCGTCGCGGACCGCGCCGGCGTAGCGGGAATGCGTGTTGTTGATGGTGACGCCGTCGAAATCGCGGTCCGGGCGGGAAGCGTCGCCGTACAGAATTTCGCCGTCCACGGGACAGATGTGCTCCCATTGCCAGGGGCCGATGCGCTTGCCGGTGGTCAAACGGGCGCCATGTTTCGGGCACACATACCAGTGCCCCCAATTGCCTCCGCGGGGCGGCAATTCGATCTTTTCGTTCAGGCTGCGGTCGATATTGCCGCGCAGCCGGCGCCAGGGTCCGGCCCACGGCGCCGCATCCGCGCGCCGCTTCAGCCGGTCCACTCCCGCGGGGCTGAACAAAAGGCGGGGATGCGCCGGCAGGCGCCGCGGCTGCGCGTAAAGGAAGCGTGCCAGGGTCGAGGTGAGCACGGCGGCGGCCGTTCGGCGAGTCATGCTTCGATAGTGGGACAGCCGCTTTCGCCTGTCAACCTTTGCCGCGCGCAAGCTAGAATAGTGTTGCGGAGGTGATTATCGTGAATAGCGCGCAGAGCATCGGGTTATTGAACAAGTCCGCCGCGGACGAACTGGCCGCGGTCCATCAGTACATGTACTTCCATTTCCACCTGGACGATCAGGGCTTCGCGCCGCTGGCGAAGCTGTTCAAGCAAACCGCCATCGTGGAGATGGGCCATGTGGAAGCGCTGGCCGAGCGCATTCTTTTCCTGAAGGGCGATGTCCGGATGGCGGCCTCCGCGCCGGTCGAGACCATTACCGATCCCGCGGCCATGCTCGCCAAGGCGATCGAAATGGAACAGGGAAGCGCGAGCGATTACAACGGCGCCGCGCAAACTTGCGGCGCCGGCGCCGATGCCGTTTCCAAGCAGCTTTTCGAGCGCCTGGTAGGCGACGAAGAGGGACACCAGAACGAATTCGAGCGGCAACTGGAAAACATCCGGCGCTTTGGCCTCAGTTACCTCGCACTGCAGTCCTTTGGGGCCGCCGGCGCGGCGCAACCGGCGTAGGTCCCATGGCGGGATTCCCATGATGGCCGGCTTTTCGCCGCGGGCGATTCTGCTGCCGGGCCTTCTGATGGCGCTGGCCGCGCGCGCATCGGATGGCGTGCAAGCCCGCGGGAACGCGCCCCCCAACCGGCCGGCGGCCCGGCCAGCCGCGGCCATCAGCATCGATTATCCCGAGGAAGGATCGATTTTTCCGCCCGAGATCACACCCCCCACCTTCCTTTGGAGAGATGCGGGCAAAGGTGTAACCCTCTGGCGCATCGAGATCTCCTTCGGCTCCGGCGCGGCTGCCATTCAGGCGTCCTCCAAGGGCGAGCGCCTGCGCATTGGAAAAATCGATGCGGATTGCGTGGCCGGCACCAACGAGCCTCCCCGGCTCACGCCCCGCCTGGCCGAGGCGCATTCCTGGACGCCGGACCTTGCCACCTGGCAGGCCGTCAAGCGCGGTTCGGTGGCCGGCGCGGCTACCGTCACCATCACCGGCTTTCGCGGCGGCGCGCCGCCGCGGGCGGTCTCCCGTGGAAGGGTCGCGATTCGCACCTCGAAGGACCCTGTGGGCGCGCCCATCTTCTATCGCGATGTGCCGCTGATGCCCTCGGAGTTGGAAAAGGGCGTGATCAAACCTTTGGCCGCGGAGGCCATCCCGCTGGTCGCCTGGAGAGTCCGCAGCGTAGGCCAAGCCCGCAGCCGGCCGGTGATGGATGACCTGCCGCTGTGCGCCAACTGCCATTCGTTTTCCGCCGACGGCAAGACCATGGGGATGGATCTGGACGGCCTGCAGAACAACCGGGGGATGTACATTCTGGCGCCGGTTGCGCCCCGGATGGCCATTCGCAAGCAGGACGTGATTCAGTGGAGTTCCCCGGCCGGCAGGCTGAAGGGGAATGTGCGCATCGGCTTCATGTCGCAGGTTTCGCCGGATGGTCAATACGTGGTAACCACCGTCAACCCGGCTTCCATGACGGCTTCGTCCGCGGAGCCTCCCAGCAACTATTACGTGGCCAATTTCAAAGACTACCGGTATCTCCAGGTGTTCTATCCGGCGCGCGGAATTCTAAGCTGGTACAGCCGTCAAACCGGAGTCCTGCAACCGCTGCCGGGCGCCGATGACCCGCGCTTTGTGCAGATGGGCGCCGTCTGGAGCCCCGATGGAAAGTACCTGGTATTCGCCCGCGCCCCAGCCACGGACCCCAATCCTCCAGGCATGCCGCTGGCCGGATTCGCCAACGACCCGAACGAACTCCAGATCCGCTATGACCTCTACCGGGTCCCCTTCCGCAACGGCCGGGGAGGGGTTCCGGAACTGATCGCCGGAGCTTCGCGCAACGGCATGAGCAATACATTTCCGAAGGTTTCGCCGGATGGAAGATGGATCGTATTCGTGCAATGCCGCAACGGCGAGCTGATGCGTCCCGACAGCCAGTTATACATTGTCCCCGCGCAAGGCGGGCGCGCGCGGCGCATGCGCTGCAACACGTCCCAGATGAATTCGTGGCACAGCTTTTCGCCCAATGGCCGCTGGCTGGTGTTTTCCTCCAAGGCCCGCTCGCCCTACACCCAGATGTATCTCACCCACCTCGACGCCGACGGCAACGATAGTCCGCCCATCCTGATCGACAACGCCACCGCGGCCAACCGGGCCGTGAACATCCCGGAGTTTGTGAACATCCCGCCGGATGGCTTGCGGCAAATCGGCGGGCCGGTGATCGACTATTACCGGCTGGTCAACAGCGCGGCCTATCTGCAGAGGAGGGGCTCCTACGAGGCATCCGCCGCCAAGTGGCGGGAAGTCCTGCAACTGAGTCCCGACGACGAACTGGCGCACCGCAGCCTGGGAAGCCTGCTGCTCATGACGGGCCATCGCGAGGAAGCCGCGCTGCATTTCCGCAAAGCGTCCGAAATCAAGCTTCGCGCGGCGGTGGAGGCCGACCCCGCCTCGGCGCGGGGATTCAACGACCTGGGCGCGCTGCTGGTGCAGACGGGCCGCCTCGAGGAAGCCTTGCCGCAATTCGAGAAAGCCATCGCGCGCGAGCCGGATTTCGCGGCGGCCCATGCCAACCTGGGCGCCGCGCTGGCGCAGATGGGAAGGACGGACGAGGCCCTCCCGCAACTGCGCAAAGCCCTGGAATTGGACGCCCAATATGCTCCCGCTCACTACCATCTGGGTCTGGTGTTAAAGCAGCGGGGGGATGCGCCAGGGGCCATCCGGGAATGGCTGCGCACACTGCAGCTCGACCCCCAATCCGCGCCGGCCCACGACCGCCTGGGCGATGCGCTTGCCGCGCAGGGCCGGCCGGCGGAGGCTCTCGCGCACTGGCGTGACAGTATTCAACTCCAGCCCAACAACGCCGTCACCCTGCGGCGGGCGGCGTGGGTATTGGCGACTTCGCCCGATGCCGCCATCCGCGATGGCGGCGAGGCGCTTCGATTCGCCGTGCGGGCCATGGAGCTGAGCGGCGGAAAGGACGCCCGCACGCTCGATACGCTGGCCGCCGCGTACGCCGGGAAGGGGCAGTTCGAAGACGCGGCACTCACCGCGCGCCGGGCTCTGGCACGGGCCGAAGCGGAGAACCAGCCGGCCCTGGCGGCCGACATCCGCATGCGCATCGCGTTGTATGAATCGGGCCGCGCCTTTCGCGGCGGCGCCACGGAGGCGCCGCATTGAGCCGCCCCGTTTCCGTGCGTCTCACTCTTTCGCTTCCCCCGTCACCACCTTCGATTCCACGCGAAACTTCTTATAATCGCTCCAGGTGATTTCGTCGTCCTCGGCCAGCCGCTTCACTAAAGCGATTCGTCCGCTCCCCGCCATGTACTCGCGCTTGGGCAGCCACACTTCGTCGTTCACCCGCGTCTGCTCCAGCACCAGCCTGGCGCCGGGGTTGAGCCGCGCCAGAAACCAGCCGAACGAAATGGTCCCCGTGGTTTGCGCTTCCAGCCGCACCCACTGGTAGCCGTTTTTTGCGATCCACATTTTGCCGCGGATCTTCGAGAGCGCCGCGCCGTCCCGGCTCCTGGCGCGGTATCCCGGTTTGGGAGTGCCCGCGACCACCCAGCAATCCTGGCCGTCAATCCGTTCGCTTCCTTCCAGCCGCAAGTCGTAGGCATCGGGAATTTCCAGCAGGAAGGCGCGATCCTTGCGCCGTTCCTTCTCGAATTCGGCGGCGCTGCGCTGTTTTTCCTGCGGCGTTTCGTTTTCCAGCCGGGCAGTGGCTTTGTCGAGTTTCTGTTGCTCCTTGCGCTGTTCGCCGGCCGGCAGCGGCCGGCCGTCCCGCTCCAGCATGCGCCGAAACGGCTGGCCATCCAGAACGATGGTTTCCCAGGATTCCTCATGGTCGCTGGCGACCCGGTTGCGCGCATCGAAATGGCGCTCGCGCGAGCGGCCCACCCACGTGTAATCGGCCATGCGCCGCCAGTTCACCTGATCCACTTCGATGGAGCGCCGCACAATCTCGCGCGCATCCTGGCAATCGGCCGCAACCGCGAAGCACGCTATCAGCGCCAGAGCCCAACGCACAATCCCATTATCGCGCCTCCGCTAAACCGCCCCTTCCCGTCTCCAGGCCCCGCTCCCCGTTTCCCGCGGCGATATCCAGGCAGGCTCGGCCTTGGCGCCGCATTGTGATACAACGTATGGGTGAAGGGAGAGCGTATGCGATCTTTCGCGGCGCGTTATGGGGTGACGGGGTTGGGTCTTTTCCTGCTGGCCGGCGTGCCGGTTTTTGCCGATACCGCGGCCGGGTTGGAAGCTTTCAAACACAAAGATTATCAGCGGGCCTATCGCGAATGGAAAGCCGCCGCCGACGCCGGGCAGGCCGAGGCCGAATTCGATTTGGGAGTTTTGTACGCGCAGGGCCTGGGCGTCCGCCGCGATCTTACCGTAGCGGCCGCCTGGTATCGTAAGTCCGCCGAGCAGGGCAACGCGCAGGCCGAGTATGCGCTCGGACAGTTGTATTACCGCGGTTGGGGCGTTCCCCGCGATGAAGCCGACGCGCTGCAATGGTTCCAACAGGCCAACTCGGTGGATGTCGGCGGACCCCCCACCGACTGGGCGCGTTTGGAAGGTTACGGCATGCAGCAGGACCTCGGGCAAGCCGTATACTGGTACCGCCAGGCGGCCGACAAAGGCCATCCCGAAGCGCAATATAACCTGGCTCTTTTATACGCCGGCGGCCACGGCGTGAAGCGCGACGAGGAGCAGGCCGCGCGCTGGGTCAGCGCCTCCGCCGTACAAGGATACGCTCTCGCCCAAGCCAACCTCGGCGAGCGCTACGTGGCCGGCAACGGCGTCTCCAGGGACGACAAGCGGGCTTATTTCTGGTTGACCCTGGCCTTCCTCCACGGCGACACAAGCGTGGAGAAGATGCGCGCCGCCGAAGCCGCCAAGCTGAAACCCACGGAAGTGGCCGAACAGGACCATGTGGCGCAGAACTGGAAACCGAGGATGGCGCCCGTACCCAAACCGTAGCCTGGCGCCGCTCGCCCAACTGATGAAATTTGCCTTGCCACTCGCCGCCGCGGCGATCCTCTATGCCCAGGCGGGGCCCGATCCCGACGTTGTGCTGCGGCAGACGCGAGCCAGGCTCCAGGCCATGGCCCGGAGCCTCGAGCGGTATGTGTGCGTGGAAACCGTGGACCGCGCCTACTATGTGCGCGTCGTGCCGCGCGACGCCCCGCCGCGGCCTGGACCCGAGCCGGCCTGCGCTCCCGCCGCCGCCCCCGGCCCGCTGCAGCTCGAATCCACCGACCGCGTGCACTTCGAAGTGACTCTCTCGGGGGGCCGCGAATTACACTCCTGGCCCGGCGCCACCCGTTTCGACAACCGCCGCGTCGACGATTTGGTGGGCGATGGGCCGGTGGCCACGGGCGCGTTCGGGGCCTATCTCGGCAGCGTCTTCAATCGCCCGGAAGTCGCGTTTCACTTCAACGGCCAGCGAACCGTCAACGGCAAAACCGTGTTCGAGTATCGCTATCGCGCGCCCCTGGAAGGCAGCCGCTTCGACGTCAAAGTGAATTCCGCCTGGCTGCCGGCGGGCTACGAGGGCGAATTCCAGATCGATCCCGAATCGCTCGAGCTCGAGCGCCTCACCATCCGCACCACCCAGTTGCCGCCCGGCGCGACCTTCTGTCAAGCCGCCGCCACGCTCGACTACCAGCCCGTTCACATCGGCGACCGCGACGTTCTGCTGCCCACCCGGAGCCAGATGGAATTCGTCCTCGATAACGGCCGCCAGACCCGCAACACCACCAGTTTTACGAAGTGCCGCGAATACCAGGCCGAATCGGAAATCACTTTCGACGCCCCACCCGACATTTCCAGCACCGCCGCGCGTTCCGGGGGCCGCGGCCGCATCGCGCTGCCCATCGGCCTGCCCGTCACTCTGGCGCTGGCCGAACCGATCGATACCGCCACCGCCGCCGCGGGCGATCCCATTGCCGCCCGCGTGGTCAAGCCGGTCCGCCGCCCCGGTTCCACCGAGGATCTCATCCCCGCCGGCGCCATGGTCTACGGCCGCCTCCGCCGCGTGGAGCACCACGTGCAATCACCCGCGTACTTCCTGGTCATGATCGCCTACAACCGCGTGGACGTGCAGGGCGCCGTATCGCCTTTCGTGGCGCGCAGCGACGCCGGCGCGGAACAGGCCAAGGAGTTGGGCGCCAACCTGGAGATGCGCGACACCGGCATTCGCTTCTGGGGCGTCGGCACCTTCGTATTTCCCACCGGCAAGCCCGAAATCGTGATCCCCGCCGGCTTCCAGTCGAAATGGTTCACCCTGGCGACAGGCGGCCGCTAGGAACCGGGCACTCTCTTTCACACAGCCCCAACCTACACCAACTCTCCCGGCGCCACCACCTCGCTCCTCTTCAACTGCCCGCAGGCGGCGTAAATATCCAACCCCCGCGGCTTCCTCACGAAGCAGGGCACGCTCCGCCGCACGATTCCCTGGAAACTCGCGACTCTCTCCGGCGCCGGCGTCCGGTACGGAATCCCCGGCCCCGGGTTCAGCGCAATCAGATTCACTTTGCAGTTCAAATTGGCCAGCAGCCTGGCCACCCTGCGCGCGTCCGCGTCGCTATCGTTCACGCCTTTCAACAGCACGTACTCGAAGGTCAGTTTCTCCCACGGCCGCAGCGGATACCGCTTGCACGCCTCCATCAAATCCTTCAGGTGATACTTGCGCGTGATGGGCATCAGCTCGCGCCGCATCTCTTCGGTGCTGGCGTTCAGCGAAATCGCGAGGCGCGGCCGCACCGCTTCCCGCCCCAGCTCTTCCATGCGCGGAATAATTCCCGCTGTCGATACCGTAATGCGGCGCGGCGAAAGCCCGAAGCCCGCCGGGTCCAGCAGAATCCGCGCCGCCTTCACCACGTTGCCCAGGTTCAGCAGCGGCTCGCCCTGCCCCATCATCACGATATTCAGCCGTCCGCCGTCCCGCCGCAGCCCGTTTTCCCGCGCCACCAGCAGCACCTGGCCGGCAATCTCCCCGGCCGTCAGGTTGCGCTCCAGCCCCATCAGCGCCGTCATGCAGAATTTGCAATCCACCGGGCAGCCCACCTGGCTGGAAATGCAAATGGTGTCGCGCTCTCCCTCCGGCATCAGCACCGTTTCCACCGTGCGCCCATCCTCCAGCGCCAGCAGATAGCGCTTGGCGCCATCCGCCGATTGATAGACCTTGGCCGCCTCCGGCATCCCCATCGTAAACCGCTCCGCCAACTCCGCCCGCAAGCGCGCCGGCAGCGTCGTAATCTGTGCGAATCCGTTCGCCTGCCCGCGATAAATCGCTTCGTAGATCTGTTTGGCCCGGTATGCTGGTTGATCGGGGCCCAAGGCCTCGGCCAGTTCGCCGAGGTCCATACCCACGACAGGTTGGGACATTCTATTTCCAGTGTAGCCAATGGCGGCGTCCATCCGAATAGTGCTACAAAGGTAGCAAGCACCGCTCCATCACCGGAAAATGACTACTACTGCTACTCCCTTGCGGGAAATCGAGATGACCACGCTCGCCAACGGCGTGCGGGTCGTCACTGAATCCATGCCCCACGTGCGCTCCGTTTCGGTGGGTATCTGGGTGGGCGCCGGCTCGCGCCGCGAGACCTCCGAACAGAATGGCATCTCCCACTTCATCGAGCACATGCTGTTCAAGGGCACCAGCCGCCGCTCCGCCGAAGACATCGCCCGCTCGGTCGATTCCATCGGCGGCAACCTCGATGCCTTCACCGCCAAAGAACTTGTCTGCTTCAATACCAAGGTCCTGGACGAACATCTCTCCCTGGCCTTCGATGTCCTCTCCGACCTCGTCCTGAACCCCCTCTTCCGCGAGGAAGATATCGAAAAGGAGAAGGGCGTCATCCTGGAAGAGATCAAAATGGAGGCCGATAGCCCGGACTACCTGGTCCACGAGATCTTTTCCGCCAATTTCTGGAGGGACCACCCCCTCGGCAAGCCCATCCTGGGCACCCGCGAAACCGTCAAGCGCTTCGACCGCGCCATGGTCCAGGCGTACTATAGTACCGTCTACGCGCCCGCCAACCTGCTGGTCACCGGCGCCGGCAATCTCACTCACGAGCGGCTGGTCACGCTGGTGCGCGAGCATTTCGAATCCGCCCACCCCGGCGAGCCTCTGGGTTTCGACCCCGCGCCCAGCACCCATGCCCGTATCGCCCTGCGCAACAAAAAGGCCCTGGAGCAGGTGCACCTTTGCCTGGGAGTTCCGTCCTACCCGCTGCCCCACGAGGAGCGCTTCGCCTGCTACGTGCTCAATACCCTGCTGGGAGGCGGCATGAGCTCGCGCCTTTTCCAGAACATCCGCGAGCGCCAGGGCCTCGCCTATGCCGTATTCTCCGAGTTGAGCCCCTACCGCGATACCGGCTGTCTTTCGATTTACGCCGGAACTTCCCTGGAATCGGCCCGCAAAGTGGTGGAATCCATCGTCAACGAGTTCCGCCAGCTCAAACAGCAGCGCGTGGGCGACGAAGAGCTGCGCCGCGCCAAAGACCACCTCAAGGGCTCGCTCATGCTCAGCCTGGAATCCACCGCCAGCCGGATGTCCAACCTGGCCCGCCAGGAAATGTATTTCGGCCGCTTTTTCACCCTCGACGAGCTGGTGGGAAGCATCGAATCGGTCACCGCCGACGACGTCCAGCGTATCGCCCAGACCTTCTTCGATCCCAAGCAGATCGCTCTCACCGTTCTGGGCAACCTGGAAAACTTCAAAATCGGCCGCGAAGACCTCGCCTGCTGATCATTTCCCAGTACCAATAGCCTGGTTTCCTGGTACTTGAGTCACCCAAAGTGACGTGTTTTATGTTGCTTAGCGGATAATCATGAGTTACGATTCAGAAGAGCCAGGAAATATTGGCGAGCCAGGAGTAATTGTATGATGACGCGTGTCCAAATTTGTCGGGGTCTTCTCTTTGCTGGGGTTCTGGCGTCCTTCGCCGCTACCAACGTCTTCGCCGGCGATATGACCACGCCCCTCCAGACGGTGAGTTTCAGCGGCACCATGAATTACGATGTGGGCGATAGCAACGCCATTACGGTGCCGTTCACGCAGTTCGATCCTTCGCTCGGGACACTCGAAGCGATCGACTTTTCGGTCGACGGATCCATTGTGGAGACGGTCACGTTCACCAACACAAATACCGCTTCGAAGACTGTTCAGAATGTAACGCTCGACGCCACGTTGGACATGCAAGACCCATCCGGCGACACGGTTACTACCGCCATCCCATCCTACGCCGTGGGAAATGTTACGGTTCCAGGCACAAACGCCGGACCCGGCAACAACAATATCACGGTTAGCACCGGGGACCCTGGACCGTCCGCCTCCACTACCGAAGTGTACCTGCTGAGCAGCGGAACCATCTTTGATATCCAACCACCGCCCGGTAACGTCAACGATGCAGCCAGTATCGATGTCACCCCGTTCATCGGCACTTCCGGTTGCAGCATCACAGATACCTGCGGCACCATCGACCTGTTTGGCGAAGGCGATGCGAGCTATGGGGAGACGGCCCAACCGAACGGTGTGACTGGCAGCCCCGCGGGCACTGCCAGTGGAACCTTCACTTTGCAATACACATACCTCGCCACTCCCATCGTCACCCCCGAGCCCGCCACGCTCTTCCTGTTCGGCGGAGCCCTGGTAGCGATCGGCGTGGCCAAGCGCCGCAAAAAGGCATAAACCTCAGGTCCCCTGCCCGATGAAAGTTCCAGGATTCTCCTGGAACTTCATCCGGCAGCCGGTGGAAGCAAAACATTTCGCCGGCACAATGTACTTTCCCCGCCGCTTGGTTCTCCTCAATCCCCGCTCCAGGTAATCCGCCTTCGGATCTGCAAGCATGCAAACCCAGTTCCGCGCCCAAAGGCCGGGCACGCGGGCGCCGAGCCAGCGCGCGCCGTATCGGTTGATTTATCCAGGGACTGTCTGGTACACACCCATTGAGCTCGCCGAAGACACTCAGCCAGCCCAGCTCTCGGAACAAATCGCTGCTGTAGGTTGTCCAGTTGGTGAAGCGCCCGCGGCGGGAGGCGGCAAACGTGTTTGCTCGTTGCCGGGTCCAAGGCTTCACAATCACCTTGGGCCTATAGCCGGCGCGTGTGGGCACAAAGCGGCCTTGGAGCAGCGGCTCGCAACGCTCCTGCGGACGACGGCGCGCGCGCCGGCTTCGTGTGCCATCCTGCAAGCACGCATGAAGTGCGAGGCGCGCCGCTTCGCGCACCCCTTCCCAGCCGCAGGCAGCCGAGCGTTGCGCGGGCACCCGCGCGGGTTGAAGGTGATGGGATCTCAAGACGCTGGAATTGTCTCGAACTATTGCGGACCGCGCGATTCGGCGGCAGGATCTTTCGATTGGCGGGAGGGTGATCTTTGGGGAGTGGTCTTCATGCCGCTGGACGGCGGGGCCGGCGCTGCACGCGCCAAAAAAGGCGGACACTCCAGCACGACCGAAGCACAACGTGCTCCGGCCGTGAGTGGGAGGGGGAAAAAGCCGATTACCGGTTTAGCGGCGCGCCCAGCGCTTGCGGCCCACCAGGCCGAGCCCGATCAGAGCCGAACCGAACATGGCCAGCGTGGCCGGTTCCGGAACGTTCGGGGGCGGTGTGGCGAAAGTGGCGGAGTACGTGGCTTCGCCACCGCCCGCATCGTTCAGGGAGAGGATCACTAGCGCGGGACCGTTCGTGTACGTGTTTAGTGAATCCTCAAAGGTCCCCGAAAACGAAAGTGTCAATTCGCCCACCCCGCTCGAGGAAACCAACAGTGTGCTTGTATCGAAGGAGTAGGTGTGGCCGCCGTACATCCACGACATGAAATCGGCGTACGGCCCCGTGTCCGCCGTGAACAGTTGTAGCGTGTTCGTCTCACCCGTGTTGATCGTAAGGTCCGTGCCGCTCTCGCCTAGGAAAATATTCGTATTCCCTAGGTAGGTTGCCGGCACGCCAGTAATGGCGTCCCCGCTAAACGTAATCGAAGTCGCGGTTGGCAGGGTGACCCCGGCATACGTCACAAAGCCCGAGATCGGTGCGAACGCGAAGTTTCCGTACCCCATGACCGACGCACTAGCAACACCAGAAGCCGCCATCAGCAACGCCGCGGCAGAAAGAAGTCTCAAACTCGTCGATTTCATCCGTTTTCCCCTCCTCCGGGGATTAGTTGCAGCCCTCAAGCTGCAACCCAAACTAAACTTGTTATGGCACCAAAGATAACTGTAATGCACTTCGGATCTTACCACAGGCAGAAACAAAGTCAAATAGTTTTGAGAGGAATTTCGGGGCCTGGGCACAGGGTCGAGTACTAGAACCTTGGAAATCACCGTGCAGACTGTATCTCGATCAATTTCTGTAGTATAGCCGTAATGTGCGGACCGCACCGAAACCCCGGTGAGGCTCCGTCACCTCACCCGGCGGCCGGCGGTTTCGCCGGGCTCGCCGGTACGATCCACCCAGCCACCGAAGCCGCGGCCAGAACGGCGCCTGGATATCGTTAACGTTGAGGCACTTGCACGCGACATCACAAATCGGACAGTCGACGGTCCAAGCCCCAGGCGAATTCCGCCCACCCAGTACCCCCCACCAGCCCGCCATATCGGCGAGCCAGTACTCCCGAAACGGAGCTTGCCGCCGAGGCCGTTTCGGCGGCAGAAAGCGTGCGGGGCCGCACAGACCATCCTGTCACCGTACTTCGTAATCCATATACCCCTTCACTTCGCTGCGCTGTTGAGCCAACAGATCCCTCACCGTCACTTCCAACCAATACTTTCCCGGCCGGTTGCCCAGGTGTATGACTCCACCCGCCGCGCGCCGTTGGGGATCGCCCTGAGGGCTGAACGGAATCGCCGCCGTCTGCCCCGTGTACACGACATTGCCGTCGCGCAGGATGCGCATCGTCGCTTCAATCCGCGACTTCCCCTGCGCGTCCACCGCCAGGTTGAAGATCCGGTATGCGTAGATCATCGAATCGAGCTGCTGGAATTGGCGAACCGCCGGATTGGCGGCCGGCGCCTTCGATTCCACCGCAATCATCTCATCCGGCCCGGTCTGCTCGTCGCCTTTCTTCAGCACGATTCCCGAAAGCGCCAGGCCGCTGGGCAAATTGGGCGCTTCCAGGAATTGCCGCGCCATTCCGATAGCGCCGCTGGCCCCGTCGCGCACGACTGCCACAACCTGATATCCGCCGGGCAGCGGGAGCCCTACCCGCACACGTTCCATCAGCCCGTTAGCCCGCATGTTGCGATACTCTTCTTCGGTCAGGTTTTGCGCGATCTCTCCGCCCTTCCGCGGCGCCATCAAAGAGCTATCGCCCAGCGCCACCGCCGCCACATCCAAACTGCCGTGGTAAATGCCTTTGAGGTCGCGCGTAAACACCAGGTCGCCGCCATCGATGTGCAGCAGAACATCGGCGTAGCTTCCCAGCGCGCTCGAATTGCTGAAGAGCGCCGTCATCCGCACCCCCACCGCCGAATCGAACAGAGCCGGCGAAATCGCAAGCCCCGCCCACTCCGAGGGGTCCTCGCCGCGCGTTTCCGGTTCCTCGCCGGCCTTCCCCATGGGCCCCGATCGATAGCGCAGCCGCAGCCCCTCCCTCTTCAGATGGACCGCGATCTCCGGCATTGTGAACGAGTCCATCCAATCTTCGTCCGCGTGGTAGCCCAGCAGGTAATATCCCTCCTGGTCCCGCAAAACCCGCGCCAGCGCATCGCTCACGCCGGAGCCGCCGGGAATCGCCCACCCGCCGGTCATCGATGCCAGCCACCCCACGCCCGATTCGCTATCCTCCCGTGCTTCTCCCTCCACTTGCACGGAGTAGAAGACCGCGGCCGCGGCGCGCGCGCTTTCCCGCAAGGATTGCAGGCCGGCCGAAGCCGGGTGGCTGCTCAGCAGCACCACCGCCTTGCGCCCCGGCGTCTCCCGCAGCGCGTCGATCGCGGTGCGCAGCGCCACCGTCTGTCCGGTCGCCGCGGCCCCTTCCGCGGCCGGCCGGCGGTAGTCGTAAGTCACGCAATCGGCCGCCGCCAGGAGCGTCTTCGCATCGCTCGCGATGCCATGCAGGCAGCCCGGCCCGTCCCCGCTGGCGCGGACGATCGCGGCCGCGTCTCCCGCTTGCATCTGCGCGCCGATGAAATGTTGCAAGGCCGCGCGCACTTGCGCCGCGGCGCTTTCCGTGAAGCTCAGATCGTCCACCACCAGCACCAGCGTGCGGCGAATCTCGTCCGGCTTCAGGTCGATGGGAGGCAGCGCGAAATTCGCAAACGCCTGGTACACGCCTCCCAACGAATCCCCGCCGGGATGCGCGTTTACGTATGCGAAAGTCGCTACCCTCCGCGGCGCGCCGCCGTCCCGGATCTCGAAATCCGCCGGCCCCAGGTTGGTCACCGGGCGGCCTTGCGCATCCGTCACCACCGCGTCGATCTGCAGCAGAGGAAGCGCGCCGGCGGGCGCGTCCCCGTGAGGCGTTTTCAATTGCGCAAACGCCGCCAACGCCAACAGGCCGCAGAAGGGAATCCGCTTCACTACCGACATTCTAACCTCCATTTCCCATGTCGCGAATCCGCTCGATGCCGGTAGCGCATCGCCAGGAGTGGCGAAAGGGCACGCGGGAGTGCGTGCGCCGCTTCGCGCCTCCGCTCAGTTCCCGCCGCCCCGTTTATACTTGTCCATACGGGCAATTCCATGCGTCGAATGTTTCACCACTCTCCCAAGCGCTGGTTCCTGGTTTTCCTGGCCCTCGGCATGGCCGCTTGGTGCGGCCGATGGCTGTTCCGCGGCAAGTCCGTTTCCGCCGCTTCCGCCGGCCCTTCCTTCGTCGAGTTTGAAAGCGGCCAGGTGCGGCCGGTGGCGATGTCGCCCGATGGCGGCACGCTCTTCGCCGTCAACACCCCCAACGGCACTCTCGAAATCTTCGGCCTCGCCTCCGGCATGCCGGTTTTCGAATTCCGCGTTCCCGTCGGCCTGGAACCGGTCGCCGTCGCCACCCGCACCAATAGCGAAGTCTGGGTCACCAACCTGCTCTCCGATAGCGTCAGCATCGTCAGCCTGGCCGGCACGCCGCACGTGGTGCGCACCCTGCTGGTGGGCGACGAACCGCGCGACATCGTGTTCGCCGGCAGCCCGCAGCGCGCTTTCATCGCCACCGCCCATCGCGGCCAGCAGCGCACCGATCCCTCGATCGCCAATGTTCCCGGCGCCGGCGATCCCGAGTTGACCACCCCCGGGATTCCGCGCGCCGACGTGTGGGTTTTCGATCCCGCCAATCTGGGCGCCGGCATGGGCGGAACGCCGCTCAAAATCCTGAGCTTCTTCACCGATACGCCGCGCGCCCTGGCCGTCAGCCCCGATAAGAATACGGTCTACGTGGCGGGCTTCAAGACGGGCAACCAGACCACCACCGTGCAGCAGGGACGCGTATGCATTGGCTTCGTTCCGAACCAACCCTGCACCCTCCCCGACGGCGCCACCAGCCCCGGCGGCAATCCCGGCCCCGCCACCGATTCCATCGGCGAGCCCGCTCCCGAAGTCGGCCTCATCGTCAAATTCAATAATAACGATGGCCACTGGGAAGACGAGCTGAACCGCGTTTGGGACAATTCCGTGCGCTTCAACCTGCCCGATACGGACGTCTTCGCGGTGGATGCCAACGCCCTCACCCAGACCGCCGCCTACCCTCACGTCGGCACCACCCTCTTCAACATGGCCACCAACCCGCAAACCGGAACCTTATATGTATCCAATACCGACGCCATCAACAACGTGCGCTTCGAAGGTCCCGGAATCTATGGCGGCCACACCGTGCAGGGGCATCTCGCCGAAGCCCGCATCACCGTCATTTCCGGCAACACCGTCTCGCCCCGCCATCTGAACAAGCACATCGATTACAGCCAACTGGCCGGTTCTCCCGGCTTCGACCCCACCGCCAAAACGCACAGCCTCTCCATGCCGCTGGATATGGCGGTCACCGCTAATGGCCAGACGCTCTATGTAGCCGCCTTCGGTTCCAGCAAAGTGGGCGTGTTCGATACCGCGTCGCTGGAAAACGATACCTTTAATCCCGTAACCGCCAGCGCCAATTACATTCCGGTGACGGGCGGCGGCGTCAGCGGCTTGTCTCTCGACGAGCCCCGCGGCCTGCTCTATGTGATGACCCGCTTCGACGATTCCGTAAAGGTGGTCAATCTCAAATCCGGCCGGCAAATCGCCGCGCTGCCCCTGCCCAATCCCGAACCGCCTTCCATCCTCAACGGCCGCCCCATGCTCTACGACGCCACCAACTTCTCCGGCAACGGCGAAGCCGCCTGCGCCAGTTGCCACATTTTCGGCGATATGGACGACCTCGCCTGGGATTTGGGCGATCCCGATAGCGCCGTCACCACCAGCCCCATTCCCATCAATTTCAGCGGCCTGATTCCCTTTCTCATCGCGCTCGACGCCACCGGCCTGAACAGCCCCCTCAACGGCAGCAACAAGCCCACCGATTTCCATCCCATGAAAGGGCCGTTCACCACCCAGACCCTGCGCGGGCTGCGGAATTCGGGAGCGATGCATTGGCGCGGCGACCGCTCCACAGGGGTGTTCGGCGCCGATCCCTTCGATTCCAATCTCTCCTTTCTGAACTTCGTCGTCGCCTTCCAAGTGTTGGTCGGCAGCCCCACCGTGCCCTCGGAAGCCCAAATGCAAACCTTCGCCGATTTTCAATTGCAGGTGCTGCCGCCGCCCAATCCCATCCGCAATCTGGACAACTCGCTGACCCCGTCGCAGCAGAACGGCCAGGCGTTCTTTTCCGGCGCGCGCCCGGCCGATGGCATCGTCTCCTCCATCCTCGATGCGCTGCTCGGCCAGTCGTCCTTCACCTGCAATGGCTGCCACGTGTTGAATGCCGCCAACGGAAACTTCGGCACCGGCGGCAACCAGAGCTTCGAAGGCTTGCCGCAGATCGTGAAGATTCCTCAACTGCGCAACGCCTACGCCAAGATCGGCATGTTCGGCGCCCCGGCGGTGGACTTTTTCACCGCGCCGGACAGCGGCAACATGGGCGACCAGATCCGCGGCTTCGGTTTCACCGGCGATGGTTCCACCGATACCCTTTTCCGCTTTCTGAGCGCCGCCGTATTCGCCCCCACCGCCGACTCGGGCTTCCCGCAAGACAATCCCGACGGCACGCGGCGCGACGTGGAACAATATCTGCTGGCCTTCGATAGCGACCTGGCCCCCATCGTCGGCCAGCAAATCACTTTGACCAGCGCCAATAGCGCCGCCGTAGGCGCGCGCATCAATCTGCTGGAGCAGCGCGCCGCCGCTCCCTTCGTGTCGAAATCCCTGGGCGGCGCGGCCCGGGAATGCGACCTGGTGGCGCAGGTCGCGCTGAATGGCCGCATCGCCGGCTACCTGTTCGATCCCCTGGCGGGCAACTTCATTCCCGATGACGGGTCCGCGCGGCTTTCCGATGCGGCGTTGCGCGGGCTCGCCGCCACCCCCGGCCAGGAAGTGACTTACACCGCCGTCACGCCCGGCTCGGGGCCGCGCATTGCTTTCGGCTCTTTATCCCCGCGCCGCCCGCCGCAGGCGCGGTAGTAGGGCGGGCTGGCAGCCCGCGGCGGGTTGCCAACCCGCCATCCCGGAACAGCGCCGGTTCACAACCGTCGCGCAGGATGCCATCCTGGATGCCGCATACTTTTCCCTCGTGCGTTCCAGCCCCCGCGAGAATTGCAGGTCAGCCGAACTTGTAACTCCCGGAACGTAAAGCCGCCAGTCCGCGGCGCTCACTTTCGGCCGTCCGCGCGTAGCACGGCGAGTCTCTCACACTGCGGATTTCTTCCAGGCAGCGAGGCCTGGTTGAGTATCTTCCGCACAGGACATCCTCCGCGGCCTCGATATCGAAAGAGACGCCGGGAAATTCCCGGCACGCCTGCCTGGCGAACTCCTGGGCGCGCGGCACGTGCACCGCCACGGTCACCGCGCGAACTCGCGCCAATCCCCGCGAGACCGCGGCGCGGCAGGTTTCGCGCATTTCGTCGCGCGTGTTTCGATTGTCGGCGAGAATCAGGTACTCGAAATCGGCATCCCGCAAACATCTGCGGAATCGCTGCAGCATAATCTCGCCCTCCGTGAGGCCCCGGGGAGAATGCGCCTCCAGGTAGGACGGTCTTCCAGCGGTGAAGATTACCAGGCGGAGTTCCGGGGAGCGGCCCATCTCTTTCAGCAATTGACAGCCGGCGATGATGATGGCATTCGATCCGGCTATCCGGGAAGAGTTGTCGCCGGGCGCCGCGAGCCTGTGCCGCAAGCCGCTGTGCAGCCCCTCCGGAGTAGGCTGTTCTATGTATCGAGTGGGACGCCAGACGAGCTCAGGTCCAATCCGAACCTGCTCGATTCCCCTGCCGAACAGGCAGAGAATCTCAAATCCACCGTTGAGCATCGGCAGGGCAGCCAGTCGCCTCCCGCAAGGTCCCTTCTTCTTTCATTCCTCAGACCCTTCCCGGTCTATCGGGCTGGAGTGCCGGCGATTGCGAAAATCAGGAAATGCTGCCACGGCAGAAAATCGTGCCGCGCCGCCAGCGTGTATCCGGCCTTCGCCATTTCCAACTGGACCTGTTCCGGAGCGAAGCGAAACTCCTTGGGCGGACCTTCGGGCGAGTCCGCTTTGAAATCGATAATCGCCACCCTGCCGCCGGCCTTGAGAGACTGGGCCAGTTTTCGAAAATATACCTCGCGCCCGCCAATGTGGTGATAGGTGTCCACAATCAGGACGAGGTCCACCTTTTCAGGCAGGTTCGGAGTGTCCGCGGCCGCCAGCACGGCGGCCACGTTACTCAACCGCTCATGGGCTGCGCGCTCTTTGAGGTAACTCACCATGGAGGGTTCGATATCGGCCGCATAGACTTTTGGCGCCGCCGGCGACTTCGCCAGCCGGACCGTAAAGTAGCCGGTGCCCGCGCCAACGTCCGCCACGATCTGACCCCGCCGCAAATTTAACGCCTCGATCACCCGATCCGGCATTTGCCAGGCATCCCGCGCCGGATCGTCGAATTTCTCGGCCGACTCCTTCGGATTATCGAAGCGGTGCTCCATGTGGTCGCCCTGACTCTGCTCCTGGCCATTGGATTGACCGAACAGCACGGCCCCCAATAACGGAATCACCGTGAGCGGATGCCAACTGAAAAACATAAGAGACTCCCGTCTTAACTGTTCGGACTTCCCCGATCAACAGGCCGCGCAACCATCCGACTAGTATTCTACATGCCGGCAATAGCGGCCGTGCACTCCATCCGCCGGGAAATCGATGGTTCCACCGCGGCCGCCGCCGGCCCGCCAGCCTGTCTGTCGCTTCCGCTTGTCACCGCCGCCGGTTTTTTGCATCTTCGATAGCGAGGTTGAGCCAGGGACCAGGGAACTCGACAGAACAATCGCGAATCGCGTACGATCTTAGCGTGCCCGGTGAAGTAAAGTCCGACGCTGAGCTTGCGCGGCATCTGCTGGCTGGCGATGAAGATGCTTTCACGCAGTTTGTGAACGCCTTCCACGCCAGGCTCGCGCAATATAGTTTCCTGATGTGCGGTCATCGCGAAGATGCCGAGGAGGTTGCCCAGGAGACTCTCCTGAAGGTGTTTGAGAGCATCGACCAGCTTCGCGATCCCAGCCGGTTGAAATCGTGGGTTTTCCGGATCGCGAAGAATGCGTGCTTTATGAAGCGCCGCAAGAGCGTTTTCGCGCCCCAGGTTGAACTGTCGCTGGACGAGCTGAAACCGGGGAAAGGCAACCATGGCGAAGCGCGCGGCATAGAGATCGCCGACTGGACCGCATTGCCCGAAGACCTCCTCCTCGACGGCGAATTGCAGAATGCGTTGTCGCGATCCATCCGCGAGTTGCCCGAGATTTATCGCAGCGTCGTGCTGCTGCGGGATGTCGAGGAGTTGACGACCGAGGAAACCGCGGAAATTCTCGATATCAGCCCGGATGCCGTGAAGACTCGCCTGCATCGCGGCAGACTGGCCCTGCGCCAACACATGGACCACTATCTTCGCACCGCCAAAGGAGGACACCGGGCATGAACGGCCGCGATTGTAGCCGCGTCTTCGCGCTCCTGTCGGAGTACCTGGACCGGGAGCTGGCTCCCGCCAGGTGCGAAGAATTGGAAGAGCACCTGCGCGGCTGCCCGCGGTGTATCGAATTCGTTGCAAGCTTGAAGCGCAGCGTGGAACTGTGCCGCCAATATGGCGGCTGCCGCACGGCGCCGCCGGTGGACGCGGAAGCGATGGCGCGTTTCCGGCGGGCCTACCAAAGCATGCTTGCCAGGCGGCGCGGTTCGCCGGAGAACGCCCCGCCAGCCTGACGCGGACGGAATTGCCGTCAACGGCGGGCGATCAGGCGTTCGCGAATATCGTGGTTTGCCGCCAGGTCGATGCATGTCCATGCCATGGCCAGGGCGCCGTCTTCCAGCGCTTTGTCCGCGTCCTCCGTAACGCAGTGCGCGGTGAACTCCGGCTGATGGTTCACGGCGGGCAGGGAATGGATGCCGATCATGGGATGGATGGACGGCATGGCCAGCGAGACGTTGCCCATATCGGTGGAACCGGTGGGCCGCGTCTCCCATTCGCCAAGGTCCGGGAAGGGCCGCCCCAGCGCTTCGGAATTCTGGCGGTAAAACGCCGCCATGGCGTCGTCGTGGCGCATCTCGGCATAAGGCTTGTCGCCCCCGGTGATCGCAATTTTCGCTCCCGTGGCAAGGGCGCCCGCCTCGAAGCACCGGTGCACCTTGGGGCGCAATTCGGCCAGTTGATGCAGCGTCTCGGAGCGAATGATGTATTTGGCCGAGGTGTGGGCCGGAACCACGTTGGGAGCGGCGCCGCCGTTGGTCACGATGCCGTGAATGCGATCGGTGGACCGGATATGCTGGCGCAGCAGCCCCACCGCCGTCTGCGCGATGGTGAGCGCATCCGCCGCGTTCACCCCCAGCTCCGGAAAGGCCGAAGCGTGGGACTCTTTGCCGGTGTAGTGGACTTCAAACATGGAAGCCGCAATGATCTTCGCGCGCAGCATGTCGAAGGGCGCCGGGTGCACCATCATGGCGGCGTGAATGCCCGCGAAGGCGCCGCGTTCCAGCAGCAGAATCTTGCCGCTGGCGTTGCCCACTTCCTCGGCCGGCGTGCCGATGACGTTGACGGTGAGCCCCAACTCGTCCGCCACTTTGGCCGCGGCCAGCGCCGCTCCCACCGCCGCGGCGGCAATGATGTTGTGGCCGCAGGCATGGCCGATGCCGGGCAGGCAATCGTATTCCGCGCAAATGCCGGCGTGCAACGGACCCGATCCGAACCGCGCGCGGAAGGCCGTGGGAAGATCGCAGATGCCCTTTTCCACCGCGAAGCCGGCGCCGGCGAGCGACTCGCAGAGCCAGGCGGAGGATTTCTCCTCCTCAAAGCCCAGTTCCGGGTGGGCATGGATGCGGTGGCTGAGCTCGATCAGGCCTTGGCGTGCGGATTTAAAACGTTCTCGTGCTGCGGATTTTGCGTCCATTGGCGGCTTTCCCTTCTCTTGCCTGCACGGCTCAGCCATCATAGCGCCGAATCGGCTTGGTGTGGGGCCGGCGTCCGTCCCGGCGCCGCGGCCCGGGGAACTTATTTCAACCGCACGCCCCGATCCGGTTCCGGCCTGAAATCGAACAGAGCGGGCGTCTGCAGCGACACGCCATGATTGCGATTCGCCACGATGCCTTTCAAATTCCCGGCCACCGGGTTCCTGCCTTCGCGAACGTCCGCGTACAGCTTCGGCACCGCCTCCACTCCATACGCCAGCCACTCCCGCAGCCAGATCGCGCCGTCCTTGGGCTGCCAGTCGGCCTGATTCGCCTCCAGCCCGTTTTTCACCAGCGCGTAACTGAGGTATCCCATGCCCAGCGCGCCCGCTTCGCCCGCCGGCTGCGTCGCCTGACTCGCCGCCAGCACCCTGATGCGCTTGTCGTAAGCAAGCTGTCCCAGCCCGCGGTTTCCCATGGGACCCGGCTTGAAATCCCCGCTCTCGATGCTCGCCGCGGAGTAGCAGGCGTCCAGGATCATCACCATCTCTCCCGCGTCGATAGGCCGGATCCAGTTCGTCAAATCGCCGCTCGAGACGGCCGATCGTAGCAGCGCGAAATCGACTTTGCCGCAATTGCCCCGCAGGTCGGAGGGAAAAAGGTAGAACATGCCGTCGGGATCGCTGTAGCCGTGACCCGAATAGGTCAGGATGAACGTATCGTCAGGCGTCGCCCGGCTGGCGATATCGGCCAGCACGGATCGCCAGCGGTCTTTGGACGAACCGTTGGGGCGGCTGTCGTCCGCGATGAGCAGGTGCGGCTCGACGGTGTAGCCCGCGGCCGCGAGGCGCTGCTGCAAGGCGCTTTGCATGGCGGTGGCGTCGGCCACCGCGTATTGCAGGCTGCAGCCGGACGCCGCCATGCGATTCACGCCGATGTCCACGAGAAAAGCGCGGCCCCGGAGTTCCGGCCAGGTGTCGGGGAGGGTGTAGGTCCGGGCCGCGGTCGGGCTCTTTACCAGATCGGTGTTGAAGGCATACGCGGTGAAGGCCAGGGGCTGTTTGGGGCCGCGATGGGGAAGGCGGATACCGTCAAAGACGTACTCGCCATTCTTCAGGCCGCCTTCATGGAAAGCCACCAACTGGCCGTCGCGGAACAGCCGCAGGTCTCGTGCGCCGCTGGCTTGCCCGCGGTTGGTTTGGGACTTCACGCTCACGGTCGCACGCAGCCTGCCGGCGTGTTTCGCATCGGGTTCCAGCTTGCGGATGGTCACCTCGGGTTGCACGCGATTCAGGGCGGCGATGTTGGCGAGTTGCGGCAGCTTTTCGCCGGCCAGCAAACGCGGCAACAGGCGGGGCGTGTAGTACTGGCGCATGAAGATCTCCAGCGGCAGGGGCCGCATGGGATCGTCGTCCACGATCCAGTGCAAAGCCGAAGCGCCGTCCAATTCGCTGGTGTCGAAACGGCCGTCGGGGGCCACCACCGCCCAGCCGGCTCCGCGATAGGTAACCAGGGTGGCTAGCAGGCGGCCTGAATTGGTATCCCGGATGTTGGTGGTGCCGTCCGCGCTGCCGGTCAGGACGGTGCGGCCATCGGGGGAGAAGGCCGCGAAACCATACGTACGTTCGAAGCGGTGTATCTCGCGGCCCGTGGCCACATCCCACAGCCGCGCGGTCCTGTCGAAGCTGCCGGTAAGGACAGATTCGCCATGGGGGGAGAGCGCCGCGATGCCATAGCCGCCCTCGAATTGGCGAATCCCGCTCCCCTTGGCCACATCCCAGAGCCGCGCCATATGGTCGGAATTGGCGGTAAGCAGAAAACGGCCATCGGCGGAAAAGGCCGCGGACTCCACGGAAAATCCGAAGTCTATGGCGTTGGATGGCGGCGGGTGCGCCGTGCGCTCGGCGATATGGTCGAAGCGGCGGATCGCGCGGCCCGTGGCCACATCCCACTGCTCGCCGTCTGTGAGCGCGGAAAGGCCATCGGGGGAGAACGCCACCGAGTTAATCCCCGCGGAGTGGCTCTCAAATGGGCGGATCTCGCGCCCCGCCGCCACATCCCATAGCCGCGCGGTCCGGCTGTCGCTCCCGCCGGCCAGTACGGACCGGCCATCGGGGGAGAATGCCATAGCGTTGACTTGGCCGATTGCGAAGCGGTTGATCTCGCCGCTGGCGGTCCGCTCCCACAGCCGCGCGGTCTTGTCCGGGCTGACGGTGAGGATGGATTGGCCATCGGGCGAAAGCGCCGCGCGGCTAACCCCGGCGAAACGGCGGATCTCGCGCCCGCTGGCGAAGTCCCACAGCCGTGCGGCGTTGCCGTAGGGGAGGATCTCGCGTCCCTGGACAACGTCCAATATGCCAGGCGCGTTGCCGCTGGCGATCAGGGCCGAGCGGCCATCGAAGGAGAAAGCCACCGAGTTGGCGGAATCGGCGTAGCCTTCAAAGCGGCGAATCTCCCGCCCCGTGGCCGCATCCCACAGGCGCGCGGTGTTGTCGTAGCTGCCGGTGAGCACGCTGTGGCCATCGGGGGAGAAGGCCACCGCGGCAACCCCATCGGAGTGGCCCTTGAAGCGGCGGATCTCATGCCCGGTGGCAACCTCCCAAAGCCTTGCGGTGCCGTCCTGAATGCCGCTGAGCACCCACCGGCCATCGGGGGAAAAAGCCGTGGAACTAACGTAATCGGGCTGAAGGTCCCGGCCCGGCATCGTGGAGGCGTCGCGAAACGGCGGCTCCGGTTCGCCCTCGAAGCGGCGGATCTCGCGTCCGGAAGCTGCATCCCACAACTGTGCCCGGTTCTCCTCGCTGGTGAGTATGGACCGGCCATCGGGGGAGAAGGCCACGGAGCTGACCCAGTGGCCGGTGAAGCGGCGGATCTCGCGCCCCGTAGCGGCGTCCCACAGCCGTACGGTCTTGTCCCGGCCGGCGGTGAGGATGGAGCGGCCATCGGAGGAGAAAGCGCCTGCGCTATCGCCCTCGAAGCGGCGGATCTCGCGCCCCGTGGACACGTCCCACAACCGCGCGCCGCCGTCCCGAACGCAACTGAGGACCGAACGGCCATCGGGAGAGAAGGCCACTGCATTCACCAACGCCGCATCGGAATCGCCTTCGAAGCGGCGGACCTCGCGGCCCGTGGCCACATCCCACAGCCGTGTCCCGGTGCGAGCTGTGCTGCCGGCGGTGACATCGGGCGAGAATCCAATAACGCTGCCGGGAGGCGACGCGGAACTGCCCGTGACGATGAAGCGCGCATCGGGGGAGAAGGCCGCTGACGTGACCGTTAAATAGGGGTTGCCAAAGTTGCCCTCGAAGCGGCGGATCTCGCGCCCGGTGGCTACATCCCACAGGAGCGCGCTCCCGTCATTACTGCCGGTCAGGACCCAGCGGCCGTCGGGGGAGAAAGCGACGGACGTGATGGGCTCGGAGTGCCCCAACTGAACCTTGAGCTCCGCCGAAGCGCCTTTCGCTACCGGACACGCAAGGCAAGCCGCCGCGATCCACCATACCAACTTCTGCATTGCCGGGCCACCTTAAGAGACTTGCAGCGGAAGCCGAGCCTTGCCGGTCACCACCGCGCGAACCGTGGGAGGGTTGAAGTTCGGTCCTGGCTTCGTCGGTTCAGGGTATCAGGTTGCCGCGCCGCCGGATAGGAGGATGGGGCGCGGCATCGGGCGCGGCAACGGATGGCATCCCCGCCATGTACCGATCCGCCGGCTGTAGCGAGGGGAGTTTTTCTTCAGCGTCCGTTGGCCGGTGTTTGCGCCTTCAGGAATGCCTCGACGTTGTTCTTGTCGATCAGGGTGGCGCCGGTGTCCACGAACACCGGCAGCGGGGAACGCGTGTCCTGCGTCCAGTTCTCGTCCAGGGTCGGAAGTTTGTAGTGATGCAGGCTGTCCAGCATGATGACGCCGAAATGCGCCATGGTGAAAGGTTTCTGCGCGATGGTCGCGGCGATCTTGCCCTTTTGGATCCAGGCAAGCGTATCCGCGTCCGAATCCATCGCGACCAGGATCTTATTCTCCACGTTATGCCGGTCGAGCACGTCCGCGACTTCCTGGCACGCGCTGCTTACCAGGCAAGCGAAACCGTCCGGCACGGATTTGCCCTTGAGGATCTCCTCGGTGGTGTCGAATGCGATGGCCGGATTGCCCTTCACATCGACGATCCGGACAATCTTCATCTGCGGATGATCCGCAAGGATATTCTTGTAGCCTTGCAATCGCTCGTCGAGGTTCGACTGGCCGGGCATGGTGTAGACTACCACGTCGCCTTTGCCATGCATGCGATCGGCGAGGATGCGTCCCCCCATCAGCCCGGCTTGATAGTTGTTGGTGCCGATGAAGGTCACCCGCTTGCTGGCGGGGGCATCCGAATCCACGGTTATGACGGGGATGCCTTGGGCGATGGCGGCGTCGATCGGGTCTTTCATCAGGGTTGGATCGGCGGCGGAAACCAGCATGCCGGATGGCTTCTTGGCCAAGGCGTCGCGGAACGCCTGCGCCTCGGCCTGAGGATCGTAGGTTTCCGGGCCAACCATTTCGGCGGGCACGCCTAAGCCGCGCGCGGCCCGGTCGAGTCCCGCGCCGGCGGCCTGCCAATAGGCAATCTTGGTGTTTGAGGCTACCAGGTAATACTTTTCGGTTGCCTCGTGCCGGGAACCCGTGCAAGCCATTAGGCCGAGCATGAGTGCTGTGGAAGCCAATGCGGCGAGTGTTCTTGCCATGATGCCTCCTTGAAACTATAGGTATATGCCTTTCCGCCTTCCGGAGCAAGGCTCGGTGAGTTGGCGTTTATAACCGGCCACGTGGATTCGCCGGTTCGCGTGGCGACAACCGTTGACGCTCTTCTCGAGGAGGGAGGTGGTGATCCAATCGCAGGCTTCTGTGCTACCATCCCCCCTAAGGAGCACTCATGGGCCTCTCTCGCGTCAGCGTATTCCTGGTTCTCGTCATCCCCGGCCTTGCCCAGGATTCGCCGCGGCCCCCGATCCCCTCTTACTTCGCTATCGCGCCGCGAGCCCAGTTAAAGCCTAACTACACTTTCGAAGATTACGGCGAGAATGAATTCGTTGTCCCCCATAGCGACAGTACCCTTCAGAAAGGGAAGCACTGGGCGGCTGCCTTAACCGTTTCCGGCGTCCCCGATGGCGTTGACCCGGACGATGTCTGGGTCCGTCAAATTAAACCCACGCTCGTCGACGCCGGCTGGAAGTTTTTTGCCGAGGAACGCGGGCAACCCAAAACCGCGCGCTATCAAAAGGACGGTCACAACACCTGGCTCACTCTCTGGGTCTTTGGGAACGACGACATGCGATTCGATCTCGTCGAAGTCGGACCATGCCCCGTCAGCGTCCAAATCCCCAAACCGGCGGAAAAGCCCGAAGCCATCAGCCCCGATTCCGGCGATTTCCCGTTCCTGCCGCCCATCCCCGGTTCCACGCCCACCGGCGGCCATCACGACGACGCACCCATGATCGTCACGGTCGATCTCGATAAAGACCACTCGGAGGATCAGGTTGCCGGCACGGGATCCATCACCAAGAGCTACAACGCGCCGCCCTTCGAATCGCCAGTCCTCTTCGTCACCGTCTACAGCGATGCCCTCACCCGGGCAGGCTGGAAAATAGTTCGTGTGTCACACAGCGCGGATGCCGCTGTAACCGCCCGCTACGCCGCGGGCGGCCGCAATATTTGGGCGTACCTGCACGGCGGCGGCGAATCCTACACGATTACGGTCGCCGACGAAGGCGACCTCGCCGGCCAACTCGATCGCGACTGCCACGTCGCCCTCTACGGCGTTCAGTTCGACTTCAACAAATCCACCATCCGCGCCGATTCCGAGCCCGTTCTTCAAAACGTCCTCGGAATCCTCAATGCCCGGCCCGATCTGAAGGTCGAAATCCAGGGCCACACCGACAACGTGGGGAGCGACGAGTACAACCAGAAGCTTTCCGAATCCCGCGCTGCCTCCGTCGTCGCCTGGCTGACCAACAAAGGCATCGCCCAGGGGCGACTCACCGCCCACGGCTATGGCATGAAGCAGCCCATTGCGGACAACGGCAGTGACGAAGGACGCGCCCGCAACCGCCGCGTCGAGCTGAAAAAGCAAGGCTGCACCGCGCCATAACGGCAGGCCGCCGGCGCCGGCTCCACTTCCGGGTAGATTCGACCAGAGCAGCGAATGCGGAGGGGAAACCACTTCTCACCGGAGCCGCCTTATCGCTCATGAGACGATGGAGACCTTGCTGCAAATCGTTCATGGTATGGTCGATGGTATGGCCGCTGCGAAGATCACGATCACCTTGCCGGACCGTCAGCTTGAGGAGATCCGGAAGCGCGTCGCAGCCCGGAATGCCCCAAGCGTCTCTGGTTTCATTCAACAGGCCGTCCAAAAATCTCTTGAGAATGCTGCCGAGTTCCGCGCGATCGTGGAGCAAGCGCTGAAGAAGACGGGCGGACCGCTCAAGCCAAAGGAACGCGCGTGGGCGAGAAAGATGCTCTCCGCGCGAAGGCGCGGAGCCAGGCCGCGGACGGCCGCGTGAACGGAATCGTTTTCGACGCCGGCGGGTTGATTGCGCTGGAACGAAATGACCGCCGGGTCTTCTCCATCCTCGATACGGCTCTGGAGGACGGGGATCGGATTATCGTCCCGGCCACTGCCCTCGCGCAGGTCATTCGGAACCCGGCCAGGCAGGTACGCCTTTGGCGGATGATCCAGTTCGAAAAAACCGAAGTAATCCCGCTGGACGGATCGCAGGCTCAAGCCGCCGGCGCGCTGCTCGCGCGGACGAGTACATCGGACATCACCGATGCCCATGTCGTAATCTGTGCGCAGACGGCAGGCTATGCGATCCTCACAAGCGACCCCCTTGATCTGAAGCGGCTTGACCCAACGCTCCGGTTGATCCGGATTTAGACAGTGAGTCAATCCTGATGACCGGGACGCCGCCGGCTGGCGGGCATGGTCATCGCGGGCGTTGACCAGCGTGTACCGGGTTCGACTCCCAGGTTGGGGGCCAAGCGCCGTCGCCGTTGGCTGAAGGTTCGCTCCTTCGCCGTGAACTTCGCCGTAGCGTCTGCCGGTGCGAAGGGAATTTATCGACAGGAATCGGGCGCTGCCAACGCCGGCCGTCGGGTTCCCGCGCGATGCGCGTCTGGCGTAGATCCAGGGCGCTTTCTGGCGACCCCGGCGGGAGTTTTCCGCTGGCCCGTCGCGCGTGGCGGACGGTCTTTTGTTTCTGGCGTCCCTAACCATCGCGAGTTGGAACCCGCTAATCGAATGGCTAAGTCGGCTGGTAGCGGTTCGAGAGCACCTTTCAGGAGATGCACGAAATGCCGGCGTTACTTGTTACCGCCAGCGCGATAGCAGGTGATTATACGCCTCGTGTGTGCCAATCCAGAACCAATACAGATCGTCACCTCGACGGCGCGCCATTGCGCGATAGTGGTTCCCGGCTTCGGCGGTCCAGACTTGCCCTTTGCGAGCGAAGCCAAGCGAAGGATGAAACGGATTTTGGCGAAACAGGCCGAACTGCTTATCTGCAAGTGAGCGGATCTCCTGCGGTAGCTGGCGATAGCAATCCCAGAAGGCTGGCAGGGCAAAGGAACGGATGGCGGCTACTCCAGCGGATCGAAGTTGCCGCAGCGAATTTGCTCGTCAACGTCGCCAAGGAGTTTCATGCCAGCGCCGCCTTCCGAGAAGTCCCGGGAAATTTCCTCGTCCCATACCTTCCGGTCGGCTTCCAGCAACCAGGAGAGGAGTGCCTCACGCTCGCCAGAGGAAAGCTCAGTGATCGCTGCCTGAATTTCCTGTAGAGTGCTCATGACCCTTCATTCCGAGAATAACACCGCGAGCGCGGCGCCGAGCAATGGCGTCCCCAGGGGGATTCGAACCCCCGTTACCGCCGTGAAAGGGCGATGTCCTAGGCCGGGCTAGACGATGGGGACGGGTTGGCCGGAGTGCAGGTGAACAACTCTAATGTAGCGTCCCGGCGCCCTGGGCGTCAACCTTGGCAGGCCAAGCGGGTGCGCGACGTGGGCGGGGCAGATTGATTGGTTTCTTTTTTTGTGCTGCGTTTCTGAGTGTCAGTATTACACTCAGAAGAGAGGTGCCATCTATGCCCGATTCCTTGTCCGCCTTGGA
>Ga0181521_10001016_pt1 | contig 34650 bp, 38 predicted proteins | sample PEATcosm2014_Bin_32_FD_119764 | JGI IMG/M metagenome (GOLD analysis project Ga0181521, IMG submission 119764) | Peatland microbial communities from MTU Mesocosm Facility, Houghton, MI, USA - PEATcosm2014_Bin02_60_metaG | ecosystem: Environmental > Terrestrial > Soil > Wetlands > Peat | place...
ATATTTTATACAGGGTAATACAAAAACCAATCGACCTGAGGCAGTCTATCAGGTTGAAAATATAGAGGTTCTTACGAATGAGCCGGCGCTTACGAGGATCGCCTCAGTAAACTCCCGCTAGACTTCTCGATGTGGCCGGTCATGGTCGGAGCCGGGAACACCCACGGGGACGCCAACTCCCCCTGTCGTCTCGACTCGATCACCGACGCGGCGCGATCTGACAGGGGGATAACGCGGCGGGCGTTGTCTGTCTTGCCGTGCAGGATGTGCATCTCTCCGTCCCGGACTTGGTCCCATCGGAGCCGGAAGCACTCTTCTGGCCTCAGCGCGCAGTCGATCAGGACCGTTGCAACATCGCGGAGCATGTAGGGATCTCGGGGCTTGGCTGGCTTCTCGCCTCTCTGCGTGGCCCTGATGCCTTCAAGGGCGCGCTGGTACGCCTCTTGGATACCGTCGCCGATGGCAGTTGCCGCCTTCAGGTAGCGGTCCTCTTCGTCCTCGGTGAGGACGCGCTCGCGGTGGTTCTCTTTCGGAACCATGCTGACTCGCGGCAGCAGTCTTTCGACCTTGCCCCATTCCTGCGCAAGACGGAACATCCGGCGCAACACTTGAAGCTCGCGGTTCACCGTCGCCGTCGCAAGGTTGGACTGCTTGCGCGCCGCCGAGAATCCGGCGATATTGCCGGTGGTGATGGCATCGAGCGGCACTCGGGCGATTGGCTTGTACGCCAGCAGGTTTGCGACGCCGTTCTTGTAGAACGCCAGCGTCTTCGGCCTGGTGGCAAACTGTTTCTCCGCGAAAGGAATGAACTGCTTTTCCGCGAAGTCTTCAAGCGTCGGCACTGCAACCGGGTCCTTGATACCGACCTCGCGCTTGGCAAGTTGGGTCCTCTTGGCTGACTCCATCTGTTCGGCGACGCGGCGGTTCGCCTGCTTCGTGCTTTCGCGAACGAGCTTCCCGTTCCAGGTGAACTTGTACCACCAATAGCTGGATTTTTTCTGCTTGTAGACCATGTGCTGTTATCCAGAGAGGATCGTACTGTGCGGTTCAGCGAAAGCACACGGCTGCCGCCGAGCCGCCTGTCTCAAGCAGCCTTCTCCTTGCGGGCCTCCATCCATGCGATGAGATCGCAGCGGCGGTAGCGCACTGCCCGAGGTCCGAGCTTCGTTCGCGGCGGGCCGTCCGGCCTCTTCGACAGCATCACCATGTAGTTGACATGCACGCCAAGGAATGCAGCGGCCTCGGCCTGGTTAAGGTATTCCTGCGCGTTCGAAGGAACAAACGTTTTCACAACAGCCATCTCGGCAACTCCTCAAGTTGGTGTTGTGGGCGGAAGGCTCAGGCAGGATATGCACACAGAGCGCTCAACCCACCGGCTGTTGTCCGGACTGGACACCATTGTCCCCGGACCGCGCTCTGCACTCCCACCGCTCCGAGCCGAAGGCAGTGTGACCTGTGCGGGAGCCGACCAGAGCCAGTCATGCTGCGGCTGGGTGTTCGTTCCTGAGATCACCTTATCACACGAGGTCAAGTTTACTCACTGCACAACTTCGCGGATCACCTTTAGGAACAAGGAGTTGGCGGTGGTCAAATTGCTGTCACCGGCATTGAAGCTCTTGGCCGGATTCGGAGGCCGGCCATCAGAGGCCCCAGGTCAAGAAAAAACATCCCGACCCGGATCGGACCAGGGGCCGAGTGCTTTTGATCGATCCTACGGCCTCCTACGGCCTCAAAAACCAACCAAGAATCGGTGCGGGGAGGCGATTGCCTGGGGCCTTGGATCTCGGGCCTTGGGCTTTGGGCCTTCGACCGCACTGCATTGAGTGGCAGGGGGATTGCCACTTTCGCTCACCTATATAGGAACCAAACGCGCATTACTACTTGTCCGTTCAATCAGGACACAGCTTCCGCACAATACTATCACCCTTACTATCAACACATATTTCCTCTAACTCTTGATCTCTGTTGTATTTGAACTGGTTCTATCAGGTATCAGGCTCAAACAGTCGTTCACTACTTGAAGTAATGCGCGTTTGGTTCCTATATAGGTGAGCGAAACGGCCATCCCCTGCCATTATTCCCAGCGGCTCTTTTCCCTGAGTTCCAATCGGCCCGCCGAGCCGTTGAGGACCTGACCACCAAACTGTCGTTTGCAGGGATTTCGAAATTCTTTCCTGAGGCCTCTCAATGAGATGGCCTGTCTGGAGTGGGTTCTGAATTTCCGGCAGGGTAGGTTGGAGTTGGCGGGAAGCAGCCGCAAGCCGGTTTCCCCGCTGGCGTCGAGTTGGAGAACAGCCTGGCACCGCGTCCATGAGGGCGTTCGCCTGCCAGCGGACGCCCCTCCCTGAAGAAAGCAACGATGCTCTGCCTGGACGAATACCGCGAAATGATGACCACCCTGGACCGCGCCGACGCGGACTTGCTCTCAGGTACCGTCCACATTCAGGAATACCGGCGATTGACAGCCGAGCACCTGGAGAAGATTCGGGATGCCGTTGAGGACTGCTTGTTCCGCGACCACCACAAGCTGGGTTTCGCCAGCGAAAATCCGGCTGTTCCTGCCGCTCGCAGAGTCCGCGCTCCTCGGAACAAGCTCACGCCGGAGGACGCAGCCAAAGTCCGGGACAGCAGCGGACCTGCCCGCATCGTCGCGGAGCGGTTCGGGATCAGCGTGTCGCGAGTGAGCGAGATCCGGAACGGCATTGTGCGTTAAGGCAACATATGTACCACAGCGAAAGAACAAAAAATGAAAGACAAACAACAAAACGAAAAGCCGAGGTCGGTTGACTTCGCAGCAGAGGTGGACGATGCCTGCCGTCACCTTGAACTCATCGGAAAGACCATGCAGAACATCGCCGCTGAACGCAAGGCACGGCCTGTTCCACAGAAAAACTGGGTGGCCCTGCGAGGCTCGGCTATCCTCATGTCCACGCTCGCGCATATCCTCTTGGGATTCGCGCGGGTCTACTGGCGGATGATCCCGCCCGACCTTCGCACGGCGCCGGTTCCGGCGGACGACTGCCCGCCGGTCATGGAGGTGCAGCGATGAGCGCCTTGCCTCCTTCGTTCACACAGTTGATTGAGAACGGCTCAGCACAAGTGCGCCGGTTCCTTGACAATGTTCAGCCCGTCATCGTAGAGCGCTCGCCAGAGGCGCTGCCATCCGAAGTGGCTGACGATCAGTGCTGGCTCTGGCAAGGGCCGGTCATGAAACGTGAGGGCTACGGACTGACCTGCGGCGAGTTGGTACAGCGCCGAGCATACCGGCTCTTTCACGGAGAGATACCCGACGACAAGCGAGTCATTCGCACCTGCGCTGGCAGCCTGTTGTGCGTCAACCCGCGCCATCTGGCGCTGGCCACGCCGACGGAGAACGCGGCGCACCTCGGCTCAGACATGTTCCGCAACAAGCTGACCCCGGCACAGCAAGAGGAGATCCGGCAGGCGGTCGCGGAGGGCGGGAACCAGACGGAAATCGCACGCCGCTACGGTGTGAGCACGACCACCGTCTCGTTCATCAAGAACCGCAAGACCTCGGGCAAGCAGCGAGGGAACGAGACTGGCAAGCGTGTCTGCGAGTTCCCGTTCATTTCGGCAACTCCTGAGCAGATGGCGGAAGCGGAAGAACACTCCGCCTTGAACCTCACGGCCTGGCTCGATCTTCAGGCCCGCCGTCTGGGGCCGGTCGGACAGCTTGCGCGTGGCGAAGACATGCCTGACGAGGCGCGGGAGCGGGCGATCTCGAAGGCTACCAAGGAGTACATGGCCTATCAGCTTCTCAGCCGGGAGTACGAAGCGAGACGGAGCCGCTGATGCCGACAGCGAGCAACATGGCGCTTTGCGCCGCCTTCCCGAGGCTCGCTCCCGGCGAGGTCCGGGAGATACGCCAGATGTTCGCGGCGCGCGCGGGCCTGAGTACGATCTGCGACAAGTTCGGCATCACGAGGGATCACGTGTTCGAGGTCTGCCGCTACGGCAGGCAGGCGTCACATTCACAGCCACAAAACAAACAGGACTAACAACATGGAAATCAGACAGTACTACGAAGACATTCGGCGCGAGAATCTGCGTCTCGTGAAAGATCTGCTGGCCGGGAAGCATCCGGGCCAACCGGTGCCCGAGTTCGTGACCGACGAGTACGGCGATGGCGAGAAGAAACCGACAAGCGTTTACATGACCAGCGTCCGCAACCGCGAACGCGAGACCCAGGCCGGCCACACGTGCCTGGTCGCGATCTGGGATCAGAAGGGCAACCCCGGAGTTGCCGCCACGCGCATCGTGGAAGGAACCCATCGCGTGGCGACCGCCGAAGAGATCGAGGCGTACCTGAAGCGGCAGCAGGAGCAGAAGCGCTACCACGAGGACGCCGATTTGAAGTTTGACTCGCGCGCCCGCCAGTTCCGCGTGAGCCTTCCGGAGTAGGCGCCATGACGGTAGAGGATTTCATTCAATCCACGGTCGAAGGCCCGGGCGCGTTGTCGCCCGAGGCCCTCGCCCTGCACGACAAGCAGGTGGCCGAGGCCGAGAGGGCGTTGCGCGATGCCCGCCAACAGAGTGAAGCAGCGGAACAGCGAGTCGTTCTTCTGACCAAGCGGCAGACAGCCATCAACAAACGGTTGGCCGAGGTCAAGGGTCAAGTGCGCGACAGATCCGGCCTGCGAGCGGTAATCGCCGACCTCCGTTCGGTCAAGAAGGAGTGCGAGCGGCGGGCGTCGCTGGAGCAAGAAGAACGGCTCCTGTCAGATGCGTTGCAGTTCCTTGTCGCTGGCGATTTGGCCGACGCGGAACTCGGTGTGTTCGGAACCCGCCTCGCAATCCGGCGGGCAGAGCGGGAGTGGGTAAGCGCCAAGGGCCGCTCGGAAACCGCACAGCTTTGGGCCGACCTCGCTCCTGCCATGCGCCGCGATCCGAGCCTGACCGTCCAACTGGAGCGGGGCGGCATCGTGGTCGAGTACGTCAAGAAGTTGAACCAGATTGAAGGGGAGATTGGGGCGCTGGAGACCTCGCTTGCCGGACATACCGACATGGTGCGGGACCAACAGGCGAGGCTGGGTGTCATAACACTTACTACCGAAAACAGCGAGGAACATGCATGAGCGAGAACAGCGAACCAGTCAAGACCAAGCAGTATCTCGGCAAGGACATAGATTCCATGTCCGCCGATGAACTGCGGCACGGCGCCCTGAAATGGCTGGAGGCCGAGGCCAAGGGGGAAGGGCGCGGCGATGAGAAGGCCGCCAGAGCTTCCCAGATCAAGGTGAAAGTGATGGGCGGCGGCGGTAAGAAGCCGGGCAGGAAGGCTCTCTTGGCCCGCATCGAGCAGCTTGAGCAGAAGTTGAAGGGCTGACCTGTGGCCTCGAAGCTAACCCCAGAGGTGACCGCCGTGATCCGCGCCAGCGATGAGCCTACGCGCGTGCTCGCGGCGCGCCACGGGGTTTCCATCACGCGCATTAAGGAACTGCGCCACGGCCAGAGTGCCGACCGTGGCGGGCGTCCCCCTGGCTATCCGCGAACCGGCGGACGCCAGCCGGGGACGCTGAACAAAAAGACCGTGTATGCGCGCCAGATATTGGAAGAGCACGGCGCAGACCCGGTGGAGGCGCTGGCTAAGGCGATGATCGATGTAAAGGTGCCGCTTGACCTCCGGCTTGATTGTGCGAAAGCCCTGCTGCCGTACGTGTATCCGCGCCTTGCGGCGGTGGAAGTCACCGGACGTGACGGAGGTCCGGTGGAAACGGACCATACAGGAGAGATCATCCATCGCATGATGCAGGACGACGTTCTCGTGGCCCGCATGGAGTCCATTGTCATCGAGCAGCAAGCCATCAATGGCAAAGGCGCACAGCCGGAAATCGGCGATCCCAACTCGCAAGACTGGCACTGATGTACAACCGATCTTGCTGAATCCATCCCGGCCTAACCTGTTGCTATTCGCGCCCGCCATCGAACACCCCGGCCGGAATCGACTTCAGCCGGGAAAGGTCGGGTCTGACAGGGTTGATGCCGCCGGGTCCGCTGCCGATCCCCCAACCTGACAGCGGCTTCCAGTCCATGATCTCCCCGGCGCGATCCATCCTGGCCCCGACATGCGCGCCGTGGTAGAGGTTGTAAACCGCCATCTGAGCAGGCATCCCCGTGAGGTGGACGCGGCCTGTTTCTTCGTCGATCTGCTTGAGAAACTGCTCACTTGCAGCCTGCGGATAGGGCGAGTAAAGACGGAAGAAGTCGTAAAGCCTGCTCAGCAGGAGTTGAGTTCCGTTCACCCGGAAGGCCGGATAGTGAAACACGGTCTGGCTTGTCTTCTTGCGCGCCTTCTTGTTCTCCAACAGGAAGATGGTGCCGCGAACATCGCAAACCCCGCGCCAGAAATGGGCGGATGTTTCGCAGTCCGCGAAACCTTCGTGTTCCAACACCGGGCGCGGCTCTCGGAACTCTTCTATTTCGTCCTGGCCGGCCAACACACCATATGCGTAGAGCACGACCTCATTAAGGGAGGCATTGTCCAGCCGTTCGCTGAGCAGGGACGTGACGAAGTAGGTCCGATGCTGGCTCGTCAGGTCTTCGAGTATGCTGTGGTTGATCTCGTCCAGGTCCATGTGGCTAATCTTAACCGGCGGCGCAGTGGCGCATACGTTCAGCTAAAGACGACTGGCAGCCTGTATGAACCGGGGCACATCAAGTTCGGCATGCCATTCGCGCGCACCGGAACGAGAACTCCGCGCTCCCCACAAGGTGACGGTCAGCGAGAGGACCGCATCTGATTCGGACTCATCCGAGCCAGCATCAACCGTGAGATCAAGGGAAGTGGCGTGGATGATCTTGTTGCAGGCTTCGCGAAACGCCAGAGGAACTGTCTGGCTTGCCTGTTCAAGGTCTGGGACCAAGCTCCCGACGTCCATGGCGGCGATCTCATCAAGTTGATTTGGCCGAAGGACGGTTCGGGAGTCAAGTTTGCTCCGGACCATCACGGCAACAGCGATGAGGCGGCGCGACGCGTCCGACTGTTCGAACATCGCGCGCAGGCGGCTGATACCGTCGTTGGACTTGCCCAACCGCACAAGTTCGCTGCTTGCCGCGAAGGTTCCAGCGAGTTTGAAAAGCTCGAAGTCGAACGCTTCGTCGGCAATTGGATAGCCTTGTCCGAGTCCCATGGGCCTGACCTCAGCAGGTCAGTCTAGCAGGGCGCTACAGGCCGATGCCCAGATGATCGCAGGGCGCGTCCGCAAGATCCAGTCGCACGCCAATGTACCGCTCGGTGACTGTCACTGAAGAGTGGCCCAGGCTGAGCGAGACCTGCTCCATGCCCGATCCGCCGTAGAACGCCAGCCGTGCGAAGGTGCGGCGCGCATCATGAGGCCGGATGGTGATGCCGATTGCGGCGGAGTGCTCCAGCACGATCCGGAAGATGGTCTGCGGTGAGAGCCGGTCGCGTGCCAGCGTGCCGTTGCACCGCACCGGCCTGAAGATCCGGCCTTCCGTGATTCCAGCGGCCTCGGTCCACGCATCGATGGCGTGCTTGGTCCACGCCGCCATCGGCACCGTCCGGGACTTGCCCTGTTTGCCGACCAGATCCACGATGCACCAGCGGGCATCCCGCATCTGCACATGTTCCATACTCAGATCCCGCGCCTCGTTCCGCCTGAGGCCGGTTCCGAGCAGGACAGCCAGCAACGCACCATCCCGCTTGCCGGTGAACGTGGCCGGATCGGGCGCCGCCAGCAGTTGCCGTGCCTGTTCTTTCGTAAGCCAGTTTCCGGTGCGCCGTCCTTCGCGCCGGACGCCTTTAACCCTGCCGACCGCCGCCGCGATGTTGGGGTCCAGTAACCCGGCGTCGGTGGCCTCAAACCCGAGGCGCCGGATCGCACTCAACGCCTGGTTGATCGTGGAGGCGGCGTAGCCGCGTTCCTCCAGAAGGGACCGGTACTGGTGAACCAGCGGCTTTGAGAACGCCCTGCCAGCGGTCCACGTAATGAAGCGGTCCAGCGCAATTTCGTACTGCCGCTTGGTCAGCGGCGACGAAACCGCGTCCAGCACCAGCGACTTGAGTTGTTGCAGTGGGTCCGGCCTCGGCAGCCGGACCATCGCGCAATTGGTGTCAGCCATTCTTATGCTCCCCTGTCATCCCCGAGTTTCGACCAGGATTCCAGCGGGCCGGAACAGCTTGCAGAAGTGCCACGCCGCGAACTTCTCAGGCCGGTTCGACTTGCTGATCTTGGTGATTATGGCGGCGCACTCGGCCATGCTGAGAGGCCGGCCAGCGGCCTTGATCTCTTCGGCGAACCGCTGCGCAAGCGGCGTCATCTCCTGAACCTTGGCCAGTTTGGCGGGGCCGTTAATCTCGATTGCGTACCGTTTCACCTTGGGCGCGGCATCCGAGGCTTCCTTCTTGGTCTTCTTTGGGGCCTTCTTGGCCTCGGGAGCATCCGCCTTGACCTCTGGAACCTCGGGAGTCTTGGGGAGACCTTCTGCGGCCTTCCAGAACAACTCGATGGCCTTGGCCTTGGTCGCGGGCTTCGGTGCCTTGCTATCGCCTCGGATCGCCGCCACCAGTTCGGCCACATCTGCTGTCTTCATCGCCGCCAAGCTGGCGTCGGTATGCTCGGTGCCGTTCACAACGGCCTTGCGTGCCTTTTTCGCTGCTGCTGCCATTCTCGGATCTCTCTTTCCAGCCGCCAATCGCGGGCGGCTAGATCTACCTCTACTGTGTTTCGCTGGAAAAGCACACAGAAAAAAGAAAGGCTGGGAGCGGGCACTTCGCTGGACATGGTTTGCTGCGCTGGGCTATGGTGAGGGCTTATGGACCTGCTCCAGCCTGCCATTGACAACCTCGGCGACGAACTGGTGAATTGCCCCGATGGTTGTGTTGGCATCTGGCAGGATCGGACTATCGGGGTCCTGCCGCGCTGCCTGATCCTTGAACGGCCGCGCGCGGAGGGGAGAGGCTGTTTGGCCGTCGGCCTGAATCCGGGAACCTCGAACGACCACGAGCGAGCCTTCTATGTCCAACATGGAATTTCGTACGGCGCCGTCAAGGTCTACTGGCAGTCACAGATTGCGCAGATTCCGTACTATTCCAAAGCGCGGCGCGTGATTGATGCAATCGGGCTCGCCGGTCCAATCATCTGGTCCGACCTGGCGAAATGCGAGAACCCGGAGGGAGTGAAAAAGCAACTGCCGCCTCTACAGACTCTTCGCCATTGCACGCAACGTTTTCTCCGGCGCGAACTTGAACTGACACCATCCGACTGGCCGTCCTCGGCATCGGTTGGGAGGCATACCGGGCACTCGCCTATCTGGTTCCCGCGCGTCCCGTGATCGGGATTCCGCACCCCACAGGTGCGTATGGCGCCTTCGCTCAACTGTTCGCGAACGGTGCCATGAAAGAAGAGGTCCACGCCAGAGCGGTTGAGGCGATACAGAGCGAGCCGAAGGCCGTATGGCTTGGCCGGATAAAGATCGGCGCCTGATCTCAAACGCTTGCCTCCGTCGCTTATGGCTGGTGCCGCGAATCCGGCTACCATTCAAGCATGGGCGGTAAGACGGCATCGCGACTTTGCGCGTACTGCGGGGCAGAGGCGACAACGAGGGACCACGTTGTCGCGCGGTGTTTTTTGGAGTCGCCATTCCCCGACAACCTGCCCACCGTGCCGTGCTGCAAGAAGTGCAATGTCGAAAACTCCCGAGACGAAGAGTACTTCCGCGTTGCGTTGGCGCAGGTCGGCTTCCACCCGCTGTTGCAGGACAAGCTGAACGATAACGGGATTGTCACCCGCTCCCTGGAGCGCAGGCCCGCGCTTGATGAGCGGATCGTACAGTCTCTCAGCGTGGGGTCGGACGGCAGAGTCTATTTTGCACCTGAGATGGACAGGTTGGAGGCGGTAAGCCGCAAGATTGCGTTCGGCCTGTTCTGCCACAGGTACGAGCTCGCCCGGCTGCCGAGCATCGGCGACTTCAGGCCTGTTCCTCTCTCCCATTCCGAGGACGCGATGAACTACGTTTTCGTCATGGCTCACACCGAGCGGTTCATGCCTCGGCGCTGGACGCACCTTCAGAGGGGCGTCTTCTCCTACATGTTCGTGCGGAACTGGGTGTGGTCGAACTTCGGCCGGCTTGTGTGCATCATGAAGTTCTACGAGACGCTCTGGGCGGCGGTGATTTGCCCGTGGCCTTCGCACCGTTCCCGCGTCCGGCGGCGAAAGCATGAAGAGCCAGGCCCAAATCCAACGTTCTTCGGCAGTCAGCCATAATGCGGACTAGCGATCCCTGAACGATTGATAACGGCAGGGGTTTGAATTTGGACTCTCTAATGCGATAATATCGGGCCGAGGAACGTCCTGTGCGACCGATGCAGAAAGGGATAGCTTTTGTTGCGGTCATTGTTGCCGGATGGATCGTACCCGCCGAGGCGCAGCAAAAAGCGGAATCGAAGACTGTTGCAGCCAAGAAGAAGAGCGCAGACACGGCGAAAACGCAGAGCGCAGTGCCCGACTTGTCCATGTTGTCGCCATTCAGAAATGCGCTGCTGGATTTAAAAGCTGCTGTAGAAGTTGGCGTGAGTCGGGAGGATTACCAACGGAAGCTCCAAACCGCAAAGGCAGAAGGTCTCAAAGCCGAAGCTCGACTTCCCGATGACGACGACACCAAGCCAGGAATCGTGCGACAGTGCTTTATGTCCTACCAACTTGCGCTTCTCACATACCAACGGGCCACTTCTCAGTGGGACATCCTGCTTACGAACCGCAGGGGAAATGCGGAGGGACTTCCTGGCTATGATGATGCCGTGGTGTCGAAAGCGGAGGACGACCTTCACGCAATCTGGAAGAGCGCAGATGATAAGCTAAACGATGCCCGAAGCTGCACTAAAGTGAAATCGAATTAGGTCGGCACACATGAGACATATAACCCGGCAGATGGTAGCTGACATCATTAACGATACTCCCACGGCAAACTTCGACACGCACCTGATCGAAAAGCGTGTCCTTCGCCGTCACGCCGTCGCGTTTGCGGAAGAACTGCTGGAGTTCCGCATAACAGATGACCCACTGATGCGCTTCAGTGCTGCATTCTCGCAGTGGCTAGGAAGGACATTTGCCAACGAGATCACGAAATCTCCGAACAACAAAGTTATCAGCGTTCATTTAGGTGGCGAAGAAGGCGAAAATCAGGAGTGGGCCAAGATGAACCCCGGAACACCCATTACCTAAAAGGAGCCCTCGCCTTGTGTTCGGCGCTTCATGCAGCGGAAATGCGGTATGCCCTATAGTATGCCCGCTCCTTGCTACCAGCGAATCACACGGAATCAAAGCGGACGGGACGCAAACCCTTGCGAGGATTACCATGTGTGATTCGGTATGACCGCTCGTAACTTATTGATATTTATGGAGTTCTAAGTTCGGGACCAGGAGGTCGGTGGTTCGAATCCACTCGCCCCGACCAGAAATCCCTTTAACTTGCGAACAGATACAGCGGTTGGAGAATCTGATCTCCAACCGCCGTTTGGCTATTGTGCCCAGTTTTGTGCCCACCCCGGACCAGGTACTACGCGGCGTGTGGGAACTGAGGTTCGCACCGGAAGCAGACCCGAGCCTGCCGGATCACGCCGCGATGGAAGAGGAACCGTCGGGCATCGTCGGCCGCAAGGTGGACCTCGTCTCGCAGCGCGCCATCGAGCGGAGTTCCAATTGGATCCGGCGCAAGGCCATCCTGGAAAGCGCGGAGCCGGACTTTGCCTCGCGATCCTTCGAGGTCGGCACGCGCTGCGTGATACGATCCAGCAGGTGGATCTACCGTATGCGAGCGATCGGCATAGTGAGCGAAATCGACGAAGACCACAAGATCCGCGCTGAAGCACCGCGGGACCTGCCGCCCGGGCGTGTCCAGTTGATTGTCGTCCGGCCGGATCAAGACGAGGCGGGCGCCTTTTGGCCCTGGGACGTATCGCAGGCTTGGAACGACGAGTTGGGCGACGTGCGGCAGGATCTTTACACTCTGGCGGATGGCCAACCCGTAGATGCTTCCCGGTGAGATCTGCCTCGCGAGTTTACATGCCTCGATGATCGCGCGTCATCTCGGCACTTTGCCGCAGTCTCAGAAAACAACCCTGGCTGCGAAGTTGCGCGATTTGCTGGCCGCCTGGTGACCCACGAATCGCTCGGTTTCCAGTTCACGCGGCCGCTTCGAACGATCCTGGATGTGGTGGAGTGCAGAGACCGGCCGGCCTTCGCCGCAATCAGACGGTCCTCCTTCGGTCCAAGAATCTATTCACCAGACGCGATCCCGTGCCGGATGGCGTATGCCGTCAGGGCGGCGTCGGTGTGGATCCCCAGCTTTTCGGTGATTTTCTGCTTGTGGAATTCCACCGTCTTGACGGAGACGCCGAGAATTTGGGCGATTTCCTTGCGAACGCGTCCTTCCGCCACCAATTGGAGCACTTCGCGTTGCCTGGATGTGAGATCGGCGGAGAGCTTTTTGGGCTGCCGCAAGAAAGCGGGAATTTCCGTTCCGAGGCGTTTCTGGATCAGCGAACTGATGTAGCGCCGGCCACTGTCCACCTCATGGAGCGCCGTCGCCAGTTCGGTCGCCGCGGACTGTTTCAACACGTATCCGAAAACCCCCGCCTCGAACGCCGCCCTAATAAAACTGAGGTCCGCATGCATGGTGAGGATAATCAGCTTCGCATCGGGATTCGATTGTCTCAGCCGCCGCGCGGCTTCGATGCCGTTTAGCCCGGGCATGGAAATGTCCAGCAGAATGAGGTCCGGCTGGTGCTTTTCGGCCGCTTCCAGAACCGCTCTGCCATCGCCGGCCGTCGCCACCACCTCGAATTCCGGCGCCAGCAGGGCCTTCAATCCTTCGACGAGGATAGTGTGGTCGTCGGCAAGCAACAGCCGCAGCTTCTTCATGGCGTGCTCGATTCCGCCGCCAGCGCGGGCGGGTTTGTTTCGAGGGGAATCCGGATCTCGATGCAGGTGCCGTCGCCGGGCTTTGGCGTGATCGAAAAAGTCCCACCCAGGTGCCGCACCCGTTCCTCCATGCTGATCAATCCGAGCCCTTTTCCTTTCGGATGCTTCAGGTCGAATCCATGGCCGTCATCCCGGATAGCGACGTGCAGGATATTATCAATGCCGGAGATGGATACCACGGCGCGCTTGGCTTCGGCATGCTTGGCAACGTTTCCCAGCGCCTCCTGGACCACGCGATAGGCGCACAGGGCCACCCCGGACGGGATTGTCCCAGGCAGGGCGCGCGCCGTGAACTTCACCTTGCACTGCCTTAGTTTGGAGAACTCCTCGCAGTACGATCGCAGTGCTGGTTCGAGGCCGAGATGCGTCAGCATGAGAGGGTGAAGGTTGCGGGCAGTGCGGCGGAGATCCTCCGAGAGCACCTCCATCTGCTTCTGCAACTCCCCCAGTTTGCCGTGCAGTTCTTCGGGCGAGATTCCGCGCGCCTGATGCAACACCTCCAGTTGAACGGCCAGCGCCGCCAGTCTCTGGCTGATGTCGTCGTGAAGCTCCTGCGAGACCCGCCGCCGCTCCTCCTCCTGGGCTTCCACCAGGCCGGCTGTCAACGTCCGCAATTGCTCCTGGCTGTGCCGGAGGATCGCGGTTTGTTGCAGAGCGTTTTCGGCCAGCCTGGCCTCGGTGACATCCACGCCGACCCAGACCATGTGCCGCGTGGCGTCCTGGGCCTCCGTAACCAACGTGCTGGACCAGGAGATCAAATGCCGCTGGCCGCTCCGGTCCACCCAATGATTCTCGTGTTCGCGCGCGGAGCGGCTCCCCGCGAGATCCTGGTACACCTGTTTGACGGCTGCAATTTCTTCGGGGGGCACGAGCACGTCCCAGAAGGGCTTTCCCTCCACCTCCTCGAAGGAGTACTCGCTGAGCCGGCGGCAGGCGAGGTTGAAGCGGGCGATGTGGCCCTCCAGGTCGGTGACCATCACCAGAGCGGCTGCCGATTCCAGCACCGCCGCCGTGAAGGTCTGCTCACGCTGCAATTCGAGATGGATTCGCTTGGCGGCGTCGATGTCGATAAAGGTCATCACCGCCCCGTCAATCTTGTTGTCCATGGTCCGGTACGGCCGGATCCGCATGGAATACCACCGGCCTTGCCGGTCCTGGACCTCCCGCTCGCGCACGCTCATGGTATCGACGACCTCTGTAACCAGCCTCGCCAGGTCCGGTACATCGATATTCGGCCGGAGGTTGACAATGGGGCGCCCCACGTCGCCGGGCAGCAGGTTGAGTAGTTTTTCGGCCTGCGGAGTGAAACGCCGGATGCGCCAGTCGCCGCTCAGCATCAAAATCGGAATATCGACGCTGCCGATCAGGTTGGTCAGATCGTCGTTGAGCTGCGCCAACTCGAAGTTGCGATTTCCCAACTGCTCGTTGACCGTAACCAGCTCTTCGTTGGTCGACTGCAGCTCCTCTTTGGCCGTCTCCAGTTCCTCGTTGGTGGATTGCAGCTCCTCGTTGCTGGAAAGGGCTTCCTCGTTGGCGGATTTCAGCTCCTCGTTGATGGCTTCCTGCTCCTGGATCATCGACTGGAGGGACTCCTTGGTCGCCTGCAAATCCTGGCGCAGCCGCGCGGCCTCCCGCAACTGCCGCTTGCCGGTGGCCGGCGCTTCGCCCCTGGTTTCCGGACCGGCGGACACGCGCACCGGCGTTTCCTGGAACAATACCAGAAAGAAACGCTCGCCCAGATCGCTCTTGATCGGGACCACCTCCAGGCAGACGTCCCAGAGATGGCCCTCGCGCTGCACCCGGATACCTTCCTTGCGAACGGCGATCTCCTGTTTCTTCGCGTGGTGAAGGGCGGTGCGCAGTTCCACGGCTAATTCCGGGCGCACCATGCGGAGCAGGCCCAGGCTCGCCTGCCCCGGCGGAGGAGAAAGGTAGGGACTCGATTGCCCGCGGAACTGGAGAATGTGCAGGTTCTCGTCGACGACGAGGCCGGCCGGGGCGTATTGGCCAAGGACGATCCGGTCCGCTTCCTTCTGCACGTCGAAGCGCGACTGCGTTTCCGGCTTTCCAGCGGCCGCTCCCAAGGCTTTCTCGTAACCAGCGGCGAGGGACAGATCGAAAACCCGGCTGGGTTCGCCAGGCCTTTTCGCACAGATCTTGTGCTCCCGGTCGACCACCGTGAAGAGGTCCGCGAAGCCGCCGATCGATTCCGACTTCCCCAGCATCAGGAATCCGGCGGGCTTAAGAGCGTAGTGGAAGATGCCCATGACCTTCTTCTGGAGCACCGGTCCCATGTAGATCAGCACGTTGCGGCAACTGATGAGGTCCAGGCGCGAGAACGGAGGGTCCTGCGCGAGGTCCTGCCGCGCGAAGACGCACATCTCGCGCAACGCTTTCACGATCTGGAAGCCACTCTCCACCTTGACGAAGAAGCGCCGCAAGCGCTCCCGGGAGACCTCGCCGAGGCTGCTCTCGCTGTACACGCCCGCGCGCGCTTTCTCGATCGACACTGCGCTGATATCGGTGCCGAAGATCTGGATGGGCATGCTGCCAACGCGGTCGCCCAGGCATTCCAGCAGGACCATGGCGACGGAGTACGTCTCTTCTCCGGTGGAACAGCCAGGAATCCAGACGCGAATCGACTCGCCAGGCGGCTTGCTATCGAGAATCTTGGGGAAGACCCGGTCCGCCAGCGCCTGAAACGCTTCCGGCTCCCGGAAGAAACCCGTCACGTGGATGAGGATATCTTCGCACAAGGCCGCCGGCTCGGCCCGGTTCTCGTGAAGGAACCGCAGGTATTGCTTCAGGCTCTCCAGTTTGTGCAGGAGCATCCGGCGGGCAATCCGCCGCTTGATGGTGCTGTATTTGTAATACGCGAAATTCACTCCGGTGGCCCTCTGGAGGACGAGGAAGATCTTGTGCAGATCGTCGTCACTCTCGTCGTCCGGCTCCTCGGCCTGCGCCGGGGGCGGCTCTATTCCCAGATAGGGATGCCGGCCGATGCGCGCCAGCTCGCTCGCGATACCCACCGGCGGCAGGACGAAGTCCACGCACCCGGCGGCGATGGCGCTGCGCGGCATGCCGTCATACTTCGCGCTTTTGATGTCCTGGGCGAAGGTGATGCCACCTTCGCTTTTGATGGCCTTCAGCCCCATGGTTCCGTCGGAGGCGGTTCCGGAGAGAATCACGCCGATCGCCCGATTACCCCGGTCCGCGGCCAGCGAGGTGAGAAAGTAATCGATGGGCAGGTGCTTGGCCATCGGCTCCCCGCGGGCCATCAGGTGGAGCATCCCGTTCCCGATCCCCATGGTCTTGTTCGGGGGGATGACGTAGACATGATTCGGTTCCACCGCCATGCCCTCTTCCACTTCCGCGACGGGCATCGCGGTGGCCTTGGAGAGCAACTTGGCCAGCAGGCTCTCATGTCCGGGATCGAGATGCTGCACCAGCACCAACGCCAGGCCCGTATTCGAAGGCAATGCCTTGAGGAGTTCCCGGAACGCCTCGAAGCCTCCCGCCGACGCCCCCACGCCTACGATTGGGTGAGGTTTTTCCCGGATGGATGACTCAACCGGTTGGGGGGTGGTTTCCGGTTCGACCTTCCGGCCAGGCTTCCGCCGAGGCGCAACCCTGGATGAATTCTTGGCCTGCCGTCGAGTGTTCTTTCCGGGCCTCGCCGAACTTTTGCGAGCCATAGTCTTCCTCCTTGGGAAGCGAACCCGGTAGTGCAAGGCCGCCGCCCGGTTGGGGGCGTGCGACCATATTCTCTCATACCAGCGCAGACCGGAGTAAATAGTTTCGCTGCATTGGCAGTTGAAACTTACCTAGGCACCCTAGTTCCACTCGCCTTGACGAAGCAATTATCAGTCTCCAAAAGTTGTCGCTAAGGGGAGCGCCGCGCAGAGGCCGGCCACCAGCATGGAGCAGGGCGGCCAATCCCCCAGCGCCGCACAGCCGGAATGGCCAGAACGGCTCAATGAAGGGGCTCGTCTTGTCCCCGCCTCAAGGCTGACTATGCTTTGCCGGCGCAGCGCTGAGACCGAATCGCCACGTGCCGAAGTGGCGGATAACAGGCGGTTGACGTTTGGATGGGCCGACAAAGGGTGCTTGCTCAAACCGTGGTGTTCGTGTCACAATCTGTTTAGGTGGTCGCGAAGCCACTGAAGTTTATCCGCTACGCTCGTAGGCGAGCATTATACAGGCCCACGGGGTTAACGCCCTCTGGGCCTTCATTAATTATGCCCACCAAAATCTGCGTGATGCTTGACGGTGGCTACGTCCGCGCTCTCTGCAAGCAGTCCAATAAGTCACCGAAAGATCCCCAGTACATCGAGAAAATCGCCAAAGCCTGCCAAGGCCAGGACGAGGTGATTCACCGAATCATGTTCTACGATTCCGGCGGTTTCACTGGAACGGCAAAACAGCCGGTGTCAGGTCAGACCAAGCAATTTACGGCCAACGACAAATGGCTGCACGATCTGTCCTACAAAGATCCGGAGCGTACGGTATTCTGGCAGGGTTCACGGGGCAGCCACTCACCGACGCAGATTTCTATCCGGATTTTGAACAGAACGGCGTGGACATGCGGATCGGCATCGACATCGCCAACTTGTCCGCGAACCGCTCCGTCGAACGAATCGTTTTGGCGACGAACGACACCGATTGCATCCCCGCCATGAAGCGACATCCCATGGCCAATATGACATCCGCGCCTGGCACCCGTGCCCCCGAGCGGTAATTCTGCGTGGCGCTACCCTCGGATGTCATGAGATGTCATAAAGACCCATCTCCAAACCAGGAAGTTCAAAGGAATCAAATTGATAGATGGCAGCGCCAAGGGGAAGCGAAGGCGGTAGTGCAAGGCCGCCGCCCGGTTGGGGCGTGCGGCCATATTCTCTCATACCAGCGCAGACAGGGTAAGGGTTTCCCTGTAGCGAGGCTGTAATAGTTTTACTAGGCACCCTCCTAGTTCCATTCGCCCCACCCGAAGCTTATGATTAGATGGAAATAAATCAGACGAATTGAAATTTGAGGCAGAAAGGCAGTGCCTTGCGGATGGTCGGATTAGCCATCTCCAAGGCACTGCCGCGTCGAGGCCCGCGGGGGTATCGCGTGTGAACCCATGAGGCAGGGCGCCCGGGAGCGCCGACCCATGCCGTCAATTGCCAGCCACGTTTGCTTCACTTCTTCCTGTTGCCCCCGCTTCACGCGGGGCTTGTGATTCCGATTGGAGGGAACGTGGCAGAGAGCCGAACGCGCACTAGGGAATGGGACGGCATGAAGACGCCGCCCGGATCTGAGACCGCCTGCGATATTATTCTATCTGTCAGCCCCCACGATGAAGACTGCGCTTCTCTGGAGCGCATCTTCAAATCCGGCAAATCCGGCTGGACCGTGATCGCCAGCGCCACGGTTGCTTCGGCCCTTTCGGTGCTGCGGGAAATACCAATTCCAATCGTAATTTGCGATTGCGACATTTCTTCGGGCAGGTGGGGGGAGATGTTGGACCACCTCCCGTTTCTTCCCGATCCCCCGCTCTTCATCGTGACTTCCCGGCTGGCGGATGAACGCTTATGGGCGGAAGCCCTGAATCTGGGGGCATGGGACGTGCTGGCGAAGCCGTTTGACGCGGACGAAGCGATCCGCATTGTCGGCATCGCCCGCCAACATTGGCAGGATCGTCACGGCGTCTACAACAGCCGCACCACACAGAGGAAGTCCGCAGACGGAGCCGGGTATGCGGCTGCAACCGGAACATAGAGAACAAAATGGAAGCGATTATTTTGACCGATGACGAACTGAAGCGTCTGGAAACACGCTTCGGACCGGTTGTACGGCAAATGGGCCCGTGGAATTCCGATGGGGTCTTTGGCTATGCCAGCGTTCCGCTTGTCGCCGTGGAGAAGGCGGCTGCAACGCTCGCAAATCCCAATCTGACGACAGCGCTCCCCCGCCTGCGCACGCCGGAGGGGACGAAGACGTTCGTCGAATTGTTGGAGGACTCCGGCTCGGTTTTGGTCGAGAGAATCGCCGGCGCCTACAGGGAATTTTCGATAAGGCCTCATCCATCGGTGCCGTTAAATTCCAGGAACCCCTGGTAGACTTCGTCATGCCGCGTCAAGCTGCACTTTCGGGCCGGGTCCTCATCGTCGATGATGACGAGCGGCAGCGTAGCGCCCTGGCCGCCATACTTTCCGATTGTGACTTTGAAACTCAGGTAGCGGCCGACGGGTTGGAAGCATTGCAGCGGCTCACAGCTTTCCAGGCAGACGTCATCGTTGCGGATTTGGTCATGCCGCGCATGGACGGCTTTGAACTGCTCCGGCACTTGAAGGAGCGCGGCGATCTCACGCCGGCGATTGCGCTCACCGGCTTCGGCAGTATGGACAAGGCGCTCACTGCCGTCCATGACCTCAAGGCATTCTGGTTTCTGGAAAAGCCGGTGGAACCGCGCACGTTCAAAATTCTTCTGGATCGCGCGATTCGCCACAAAAGAAGTCTGCAGAAGGCCGACGGACTCACGCGCGACCTGAGCTTTCGCGGCGTACTCGGGGACCTGGTAGGAGCCTCACCGGCGATGCTGCAGACCTTCTCGCTCATCAGACAGGTCGCGCCCATCGCGGCGCCCGTATTGATCCGTGGAGAGAGCGGCACCGGAAAGGAGCTGGTGGCCCGGGAAATTCATAACTGCAGCCCGCGCAGCGATGGCCCTTTCATAGCGATCAATTCAGCCGCCTTACCCGAAACTCTGATCGAGAGTGAATTGTTCGGCCACGAGAAGGGCGCATTCACGGGGGCCATGGAGCGCTCAGCCGGCTGCTTTGAACAGGCGCACGGGGGCACGTTATTTCTCGACGAGATTGGCGAGATGCCGCAGTCCACGCAACCCAAGCTGCTGCGCGTTCTCGAGGATTTACGGGTGCGGCGGCTGGGCGGCACGCGCGAAATCGCAGTGGACGCCCGGGTACTGGCCGCGACCAGCCAGGAAATCGGATCGCACTTGAGAGAAGAACTTTACTACCGGCTAAGCGTATTCCAGATCGTACTTCCGCCGCTGCGCGAGCGCAAGGAAGATATTCCGCTGATCGCCGATGTCATGCTGCAGAATCTGAACAAGAAACACGGCACGCGCGTTACAGGGGTCGATGCCGAAGTACTGAGTGTTCTATATCGGTATGATTGGCCCGGTAATGTGCGGGAGCTGCGCAATGTTCTGGAACGGGCCGCCATCATGGCGGGCGAGGGCTTGATCCATCTGACGAATCTTGCCGGACCCGCGTTGGGTCTAAGCCCGGGCCCGTATGGCCGGCATTCATCCGGCCATGCGGGCGCTGGGATGCTCCAGCCCGGCCACTCGCTCACGCAACTCGAGGAGAGTTATATCAGGCTCACGCTGGATCACGTGCACGGCAATCGCAAACTGGCCGCTGAACTGCTAGGGATCAGCTTGCGCACGCTGCAGAACCGGATCGCGGTACTGCGCGAAGAGGCAAAGGAAGCGGCGGCGTGTGATGGCGCCAACAATGCACACTGTTGAACAGCGGCAAAGGACTATTCTCGTGGTTGACGATGACCCAGGGATCCTGGAGTTCGTCTCCGGATTGTTGGTTCGCGGCAACTATCACGTTCTCACGGCCAGCAGCGGCGCCGCTGCGCTTCAGCAATCGAGAAACTACAAAGGCGAGATCGATCTTCTCTTGTCGGACTTCCAAATGCCCGTGATGAGCGGCATCGAGTTAGCCACTAAAATGTGCGTGGATCGCCCGCAGCTCAAGGTATTGATGATGTCCGGGTTCACCGGGGGAATGCTGGTGCTCAACGAGGGCTGGCATTTTCTGGCGAAGCCGTTCGTCCCTTCGCAACTCCTGGCGTTGATTCTCGGTCTCGTCTTCCCGGATCGAGGCTCCAAATTCTCACATAAACGGCCGGTTGGCGGCGGGGCGCATTAGCCGCCGCCCCGTCGCCGAAGTGCAAGGACTGCATCTGGAAGCGCGACATTTGCCGACAGGCGCCCGGCGAATCCGGTTTGCCTGGAAAGGCGTGACGAAAGGCTGGCGGAAGGCGGTCTGCCAAATATGGCCTCCTCGACCGCCGGCTCCGACAATGGGCCACCCAGCAGATTTTGCAGTCCCAGTTCGGGTTGGCCATTCGCGTGCCCGTTGGGAGAGTTGAAATCGGCGATCGCCGACGGCCGAAGGATAATCGGCGAAAGGAGACCTAATGCGCATCCGCGTCATTTCTTCGTTGTTATTGTTCGTGGGAATGGTATTCCTATCGACCCCGTCTTCCGCGCAAGTGGGCGCACCCACTGTCGCACCCCCTGAGCTACCCGTCTACGAGCAGCCCATCTGCCCCGGCGACGGTTATATTTGGACGCCGGGATATTGGGCTTGGGATGGCGAGTATTACTGGGTGCCGGGCACATGGATCATGGCTCCCGAACCCGGGTACCTCTGGACTCCAGGCTACTGGGGTTGGGGTGGCGACGGATTTATGTTCAATGAAGGCTACTGGGGCTTGTCAGTAGGTTTCTATGGTGGGATCGACTACGGCTTCGGATACTTCGGTAATGGTTATGAAGGCGGCCGCTGGGAGAATGGGCGTTTTTTCTACAACACGGCGGTGAACCGGGTGGACGCCAACGCCATCCACAACGTATACAACACACGGGTGAACGAGAGGGTTAACCGCGTCAGCTACAACGGCGGCAACGGTGGGATCAACGCGCGCGCCACTTCTGAAGAAGAGGCTGCCGCTCGCGGCAAACGCAGCGGGCCCGTATCCGCGCAGACTCAACATGCGTGGTCTGCTCACAATAACCCCCAGCAAAGATTTTCTGCGAACCACGGCGCGCCGCCAGTTACTGCGACTGCTCGCGCCAACACCGCGGTCCATCCGAAGGACCTGCCGCCCATCGAACGCTCCGCTGCCCGCAAGACGGGGAACGCGAAGCTGGACCAGCAATATCAGAAGGAGCAGGACAAGATGGTCGCGAAGCAGAACCAGGATCGGCAGAAACTCCAGCAGAACCAGGACCAGGAACATCAGCAACTGGCGAAACAGAGGGCTGCTCCAGCAAGAATGCAGCAGGTGGAACAACGACACCAGCAACAGACGCAGCGAATGCAGCAAGGGCACATGCAGCAGATGCAGCAGATGCAGCAGAGACAGTCGGCGGGCGGCGGAGGAGCTCGCGGCGGCGGGCGGCGGTAATCGAACGATCTCGCTAAGGGCGGCATGGACGGGGTCGCCCTCGCCGGGCCGATCGAGTTGTTGGCGTGCCGCTGCGCCGGCTGCGGAGCCGGCGCTTGTCCGGTCACAGGTCTTGGGGTTGGTAACCCGCCTCGCGGCCCGCTATAATCGGCTTTAGACCGTTGGTGATGGAGCCCGCCATCAACCGTCTCGAGCCAGCCTCGGGAATGATAGCTCCTACTCATAGGAGCCATGCCACCGAAACCACCAGCCACCCACCCCGCCCTCGACCTGGCCGCCGAACTCACGGCGCGGTACCGGATCCCCGAGCTTTCCCGCCTTCTTGCCGCCGCGCGCGCCTCCCTTTCCGACGCCGAAATCACACTTGCCGTGCTGGGCCGCTTCAAAGCCGGCAAGAGCAGCTTCTTGAACCATTTGATCGGCCGCGCGCCGTCCTCCGGGCCGCTGCCTACCGGTGTCATACCGGTTACCGCCGCCGTCACCGAACTCCGCTACGGCGCGCGCGAGTCCGCCCTTATCCATTACCGGGATGGCCGCGAGTCCGCGGTTCCCCTGGACGCGCTAACCGGCTATATCTCCGAAAAGGAAAATCCCCAAAACACCAAACAAGTCGATCTCATCACCGTGGAATTGCCGGAATTGCACCGCTTTCGCGGCCTGAAGTTCGTCGATACCACGGGTCTGGACAGCGCGCTTTCCCATAACACGCAACCTTCCCTGGACTGGCTGCCCAATGCCGGACTCGCCCTGGTGGCCGTCAGCGTCGATCCGCCCCTTTCCGGGCGCGATATCGACCTGCTGAAAAGCCTGTACCAGTACACCCCCAAGGTCTCTATCCTGCTCACCAAAGCCGACCTTCTCACCGAAACCGAGCTGCGGGAAGTCCTGGAATTTGTGCACGCCCAGCTTGCGCGGAACTTTTCCCCAGTCCCCCAGGTCTTTCCTTATTCCACCAAGCCCGGCTTCGAGGGGTTCCGTCAGACCCTCGAAGCCGCTCTTGCCGAAACCTTGCACCGCCTGGCCGAAGAGCGCCAGTCCGTTCTCGGCCGTAAAATCGATACCCTGTTGCGCGAATGCGGGGACTATCTGGCGCTGGCGCTCAAATCCGCCGCCATGGTCGAATCCGAGCGTCACGCGCTGGCGCGCCAGGTCATCGGCGAAAAGGAAATCGCCGGCGAAGTGAAGTCGTCCGTCCGCCTGCTCGTCCAGCATGCCGCCTCGCGAACTCGCGCCATGGTCTGCGAACGGTTCGAAAGCCGGAGCGGCGATGTGGAGCGCGCGCTGCTCCAATCCTTCGAAAGCCGGTTTCCCCGCTGGACCCGCAGCCTTTCCACCATGCTGTCTTCTTTCGAAAGCTGGCTCGCGGGCGCCCTGCGCGAGGAGTTGGCCGCGCTTTCGCTGGACCAGCGCGGCGCGTTCCTGGCGCCTCTCCAGCAGGTGCGCGGCCAGGCATTCCGCGCCCTGCAACAATTTCGCGATGGCCTGTCGCTGCGCACCGAGCGCGCTTTCGGAGTGCCCTTGCGCACCACCGAAAGCGAAATCCGGATCGTCGAGCCCGCCGCGCCCAACATCCGCATCGGCCGGGTATTCGACCGAAACTGGGAGCTGCTGTCGCCCGTCCTGCCCGCGTGGATGATCCGCCCCTTCGTGCACCGCCATTTCGCCGGCGCCGTCCCCTATCTGCTCGAGCAGAACCTCAGCCGCCTCGCCACCCAGTGGGAGGAAAGCATCCACGCCGCCCTGCGCGAGATCGACCGCGAAGCCGGCCGGCGCCTGGATGAGTTCCTGGGCACCGTGGAACGCCTCATTGAAACCGCCGGCGACGGCCGCGCTCCGCAGCTCCGCGCCGACCTCGACCGCATCCAAGCGGCACGCCTCAGCGCGGCTCCGCCACCCGCGCCCACTGCGCCGCGCTGATGGCCTGCCCGGTGTGCCGCTGGGTGTGCTCCGCGATGTGGGTCACCAGGCCAATGGCCGTGGTGGGCAATCGTTTGCGCCCCACCGCGCGCGGCTCCGCCAACCTGCCCGGATCCAGCTTACGCACCACCGCCTCCGCCTCGCCAAAGGCGGCGTCCAGGTCCGCCAGCAATTCCTCCCGCGTGGCGCCCGCTTCTTTCTCTCGCCCGGCCGCCGCCAGTTCCTTTTCCGTCAGTTCCCTTGCCAGCAAATAAGCCGTCAAACGGCGGGTGCTCCCCGCCATGTGCCGGATGTGGAATCCCACCGATGCGAACCCATGCGGCGCCGCCCAAATCCGCTCCCCGCTAAGTCCCTCCGTGTACCGCGCCAGCTCCTCCCGCGCCTGCTGAAACGCATACAGCACCGGCATCAGGAAAGGATGCACCCCCGCAATGGGCCCCCGCAGCCACGGCTCTTCCAACGGTTCCATATCCCCGATTCTACCCGCCTCGTACGGCGCACCCGCGGCAATGGAGCGGAGGCCGTACGTTGGCATCCCGCCCGATCCTCAGACCTTCTCCGCAGCCTCACCCTCGCCGCCGTTCCCCGGGTGGCGCGGCTCCATGGCGCGGCAGAAGCGTTGGCGCTCCTCGGGCGTCAGATCCTTCCAGCGCCGGACGAAGTGCGCTTTGCGCATTCTGTGCCCCCAGCCGCCCAAACCGCCGAACAGGATCCGGCTTAGCAAAAGCAGTCCCAGCGCCTGCCAGAAACCGATCGCGGGAAGACCCAGGATCGCCGGCATCAGCACATTCCACAGGGCGACGGTCAACAGCCCCATGATTCCCACAAATACAATGCCAAAGAGAACCATCCGTACTCCAACAAACCTGACTCTTTTCATCTTTTTCTCCCTTCGTAACCCGATTCCTCGTAGAGCCGTTGCAAACGGTTTCGCAGGCGCTTTACGGCGTAATGTTTTCGCGAGAGCAGCGTGTTGACGCCCACTCCGGTTTCCCGGGAGATGTCGGCGAAGCTGCGCCCGTCGATTTCGTGCGCCAGAAAGACCTCGCGCTGGCTGGCCGGCAATTCGTCCAGCGCGGCTTCGATCTCGGCCAGTAAAATACTTCGTGCGTAAAGCGCATCCGGGCCGCCATCGGGCGAGGGCAGCAGATCTTCGAGTATCCGCCTGCCTCCGTCTTCAACCACTTCTTTTTTCCCGCGGCGGAACAAGTCCGTGATCCGGTTCTTGGCCACCTGCATCATCCACGCCCCGGCGTGCCCCACGGGCTTCATCATCCGGTAGGCTTCCACAAGCTCGTAAAAAACGTCTTGCAAAAGATCTTCGGCATCGATTTCATGCGGAATGCGTCTGCGGATGAAGGCGAGCAGACGGCGCCGCTCCCTCTCGAATTCCCACGCAAGGCGCCGATCCTGTTCCGCACGATCGCGGGTCATGGCGAGTTCCAACCTCTCATCTGTGTAGACGAAATCGCCGCGGAAATATTTTACTGCGGCCGGAGCCCGGGTAGCGCCGCCGCGGAACCATCCAGCGCCGTCTTCAGCCGGCCGGCACGCCTGCTAAAATAGAAGGGTTCCAAAAATGCCTAAATCTATAGAGGAACTCCAAGAAATCGCCCGGCGCATGCGGCGTGAAATCGTCGTAATGATAGGCGAAGCGAAGAACGGCCACCCCGGCGGATCGCTCTCCGCCGTGGAAATCGTGGTCGAGCTGTTCTTCGACTACATGAAAATCGATCCCCACAATCCCAAGTGGGCCGATCGCGACCGCTTCATTCTTTCCAAGGGCCACGCCGCGCCCGTGCTGTATTGCGCCATGGCCGAGGCCGGCTATTCCGATACGCCCCTCGACCGGCTCAACACCCTGCGCAAGCTCGGTTCGGTTTACCAGGGCCATCCCGACGTGCGCTTCATCCCCAGCCTGGAAGCCTCCACCGGCTCGCTCGGCGAAGGCGTTTCCCTGGCCCTCGGCATGGGCATCGCGGCGCGTTTGAACCATAGCCCCAGCCGCACTTACGTCCTGCTCGGCGATGGCGAAGTTCAGGAAGGGCAGATCTGGGAAGGCGCCATGGCCGGCGCGTTCCACAAAATGGATAACGTAGTCGCCATCGTCGATTACAACCGGATCCAGCTCGATGGCTTCGTCAAGGACATTATGGAAATCGCTCCGCTGGCCGATAAGTGGCGCGCCTTCGGCTGGCACACCATCGAGATCGATGGGCACGATCTCGTGGCCATCCGGGAAGCCCTCGCCGAAGCCCAAGCCACCAAGGGCAAGCCCACCGCCATCGTGGCCCACACCATCAAGGGCAAGGGTGTTTCGTTCATGGAAAATAATCCCAAGTTCCACGGCACGGCTCCGTCGCCGGCCGAGGTCCAACTGGCATTGCAGGAGCTGAGATAAATGGCGACGAAAACCAAATTCGAAGTGAAACTCGGAGCGGCCACGCGCGAAGCCTTCGGCCGCGAGCTGGTCGAGCTCGGCCGCGCCAACCAGGATATCGTGGTGTGCGACGCGGACCTTTCCAAATCCACCATGACGGTGTATTTCCAGAAGGAGTTTCCCGACCGTTTCATCTCCTGCGGCATCGCCGAAGCCGATATGGTGGCCATCGGCGCCGGTCTCGCCTACGCCGGCAAAATCCCCTTCGTCTCCAGCTTCTCCGCCTTCCTGATGAATAAAGGTTTCGAGCAGCTTCGCGTGGGAGTGGCGTATCCGCATCTGAACCTGAAAGCCGTCGGCACCCACAGCGGCATCTCGATTGGCGAAGACGGACCCAGCCAGATGAGCGTCGAAGAGACCGCGCTGGCCTGTTCCCTGCCGGGCTTCGTGGTGATTGCGCCGGCCGACGAAATCTCCTGCCGCGCCCTGGTGCGCGAAGCCGCCCACCACGTGGGTCCCGTCTTCATCCGCACCGGCCGCCCCAAGTGCCCCATCGTGTACGCCGCCGGGCAGACTTTTGAAATCGGCAAAGCCGTCCAGGTAGCCGAGGGCTCGGACGTCACCGTCATCGCCAACGGCCTGCTGGTCGCGCAGGCGCTGCTGGCCGCCGACATACTGGACGCCGAAGGCGTTTCCGTGCGCGTGCTCGACATGCACACCGTCAAGCCGCTGGATCGCGACGCCATTCGTAAAGCCGCCGCCGAAACCGGCGCCATCGTAGTGGCCGAAGAGCATCTGGTGGATGGCGGCCTGGGTGTCCGCGTGGCCCAAGCCGCGGCCGAAACCATCCCCGTTCCCATGGAATTCGTCGGCATCCAGGATACCTACGCCGAATCCGGCGAGACCGACGAACTGCTGGAGAAATACGGCCTGGTCGCCAAGGATGTCGCCGCCGCCATCCGCAAGGTTGTGGCGCGCAAGCGCTGAAGGCGCCCGAACCCCATGAGCGCCGGGCTATGCTTAGCGCAACTCCTGCTGGAACAAAGTCCGGCGTGTTCCTGGCTGGCAACCCGCGGGGGGGTGTTCGAACGCATCTTCGGCGACCCTGCCCCCATGTTCGGCAAATCGGCGGCGGAGCTGACCGGCCGCTCTCTCGCCGAAACCCTGGATAGCGTCGCCGCCGCGCGCTGGAGGGACCGCTATACCCGCGCCTTCGATGGCGAAAGCTTCGCCGCGCGCGAGCGCCGCGGCCTTACCCAGTGGAACGTTTCCATTTTTCCCGTTGCCATCGACGGCGCCATCGGCTACGCCGGCGGCCTGGCCCGCGAAGTCAACACCTGGTCGCGCGCCGAACAGGAACTGCGCAACACCGTGCTCGGCGCCCTCAAAGCCCAGGAGTTCGAGCGCACCATGGCTTCCCGCTTCCTGCACGACTCCGTGGGCCAGAACCTCACCGCGCTCGGCCTGCAGCTCGACCTGGTCCGCATGGACCTCGAGGGCGCCGCTCCCCAGGTTTCCGCCCGCATCGTGGAGATTCAGAAAGTGCTCGAAACCATGATGGAAGAGGTGCGCGATTACAGCTATGCGCTCAATCCCTCCACCGTGGAACGCGCCGGCCTGCGCGTGGCTCTGGACCGCCTGGCCGCGCGCCTTCGCGAGCGTTTCGCCGGCTCTTTGCGCATCAACGTGGATCCCTCGCTCAAGATCGATCCTAAAATCGCCTCGGCTTTGTACCAGATCGCGCAGGAGGCCGTGGAGAACGCCGTGCAACACGCCAGTTGCTCCGCCATCGAAATTGCTGTAAAGTCCACTCGTAGCGGCACTTCTTTGGAAGTGAGGGACAACGGGAGGGGATTCGATCCCGGAGACCTGCTGGGTGGCTTCCGCGGTTTGGGGCTGCTCAGCATGGAACATTATGCCGCGCAGGCGGGTCTGGAGCTGGCCATCACGAGCAATCGCGCGGCCGGCACCACCGTGCGCGCGGCCCTGACGGATGCGATCTGACATATGAGCTTCGACATTGTATTGGTGGACGATCACAAACTGGTGCGCGATGGCGTCAGAACCATCCTCGAGCGCGGCGCCGAATTCCGCGTCGTCGGCGAAGCGGAAAATGGGGCCGACGCCGTGCAGCTCTGCAAGAAGACGGACCCCGATATCGTCCTCATGGACATCGGCCTGCCCGGCATGAACGGCATCGAAGCCACCACCGAACTCTTGCGCCATTGTCCCGGCGTCAAAATCGTCATCCTCTCCATGTACGACGACGAAAACTCCGTGGTCAGCGCCATTCGCAGCGGCGCGCGCGCCTTCGTCCTCAAAAAAGCCTCCTCCGCCGAATTGCTCGACGCTCTGCGCACCGTGGCCCGCGGCGGATCTTATCTCAGCTCGCAAGTCTCTGACCGGCTGCTCGCCCGCATCCAGCGCGGCGATTTGGAGACCCACGACCGCAGCCCCCTGGAATCCCTTTCTCCCCGCGAATTGCAGGTGCTGCGCCTGGTCGCGGAAGGCAAAACCAGCAAGGACATCGCCGTCCTCCTCGACCTCGGTTTGCAAACCGTGCGCAGCTACCGCAAAACCATGATGAAGAAGCTGGGTGTCAACAACGTTGCCGGGTTGACCCAGCTCGCCCTGGCCGCCGGCATCACCCATTGGAACAAGCCCGATGCTAACTCCATGGGGTGATTGCGCGGTCGCCGACGCGCACGTGCATTTCTTTTCGCGCCGCTTTTTCCAGTCGCTGGCCGCGCAAGCCGGGCGCTCCGCCGAACAGATTGCCGAAACCCTGGGCTGGCAGTTGCCGCCCGAGAATGCCGGAGATGCCGCCACCGATGGCGCCGCCGCTGCCTCGCTCGCCGCCCTGTGGGCGGAGGAACTCGACCGTCACGGCGTGGCGCGCGCCGCTCTCATCGCCAGCCTTCCCGGCGACGAGCCTGGCGTGCTCGCGGCCCGCGCCGCTTTTCCGGATCGCTTCTTCGCCTACGCCATGGTGAACCCCCTCGCCGAAAATCCCCTGCCCGCCGATGGGCTCGATGCCATCTGCCTGTTTCCCGCCATGCATCGCTACTCCGTGCAGGATGCGCGGATCGAACCGTTGCTGGCCCAAGCCGCCGCCGCGCGCCGCGCCGTCTTCGTGCACGCGGGCGTCCTCACCGTGGGGGTGCGCAAAAAGCTGGGGCTGCCGTCGCTCTTCGATATGCGCTTTTCCAATCCGCTCGAGCTGCATGCCGTGGCGCTGCGCTACCCGCGAATTCCATTCGTCGTTCCGCACTTCGGCGCCGGCTATTTTCGCGAAGCCCTCATGCTGGCGGACCTCTGCCCCAACGTTTATCTGGATACCTCCAGCAGCAATTCCTGGATGCGCTACGAAGCGCTCGACCTGGCCGCGGTCTTCCGCCGCGCGCTGGATGTCGCCGGTCCGCGCCGCCTCCTGTTCGGAACCGATTCCTCTTTCTTCCCCCGCGGCTGGCAACGCGCGGTTTACGAAACCCAGGTCCGCGTTCTCGCCGGACTCGGCATCGCCGCCGCCGACGCCCGTTTGATCCTGGGCGAGAACCTGCAACGGATTCTTGCGCCCGCCAATTCCTGAGATCTTTCCTCCCCCTCCCGCACTACCCCATTTCACATGCTTCTCTGGTTCGGCTACCGGCTACGGCATCCGCTCTATCCGGCGCTGAAAGCCACTCCCGCCGCGGAGGCCCAAGGTTCCTGCGACATTCTCGCCGGAGCCTTTCAAGACCTGCTGGATGCCGCCGCGCGCGGCGTAACCGTCCGCCGCGGCGTGTGGGTGCTCAACGCCATCGAAGAATGCCACCGCTCCATGTTGTGGGACTGTTTCCAGGTCCCCATCCTGGCTCTTCTCCTGGACCCGAGCGGCGCGGTGGTCGCGTACGAATGCGAAGCGCAAAGCGGCTTGCACGTATCGCCCCGTTTCGCCGGAGACCTGGTGCACGAAGAATGCGCCTGCGGCCGTCCCGGCCCCCGCATCGCGGGACCTTCCCGCCGTCCCCTCCGGGCCTGATGCCGGCGCCGGTACCGGCTGAAGCCGGCGCTACCTGCCGCGGTCGCCGGGCGTGATGGAATCCGTCGCCGCGCTGCCCGTAATCAGCCGGGCGCCGCGGCTGAAGGTGACATACTCCAGGCCCCATTGCACGAACACCAGCACGCGGCTTTGGAACTGCACCAGGTACATGAGGTGAATGAACAGCCACACCAGCCACGCCAGCAGCCCCGACAGGTGCATACCGAAAATGTCGGCGACGGCGCGGCCGCGGCCGATCACCGCCAGGTCGCCTTTATCGAAATAGTGGAACGGCTTGAGCTCGCGCGGGCCGTCGAGCCGCGCCACAATGGCCTTGGCGGCGTACGATCCCCCCTGCATGGCCACCTGCGCGACGCCCGGCAGGCGCTTGCCGTCGGGAGTCTGCACGGCTGCCAGATCGCCCACCACGTAGATGTCGGGAAATCCCGGAACCGTCAGGTCGCCATTTACTTCGATGTGGCCGAGCTTGTCGGTGGGCGCGCCGGTGCGCTCGGCCAATTTGCGGCCGAAGGTGGTCACGGTCACTCCCCCGGCCCACAATACGGTCTTGGCGGCAATGCGCTGGAGCGCGCCGCCGGGCTCTTCGTAAGCCACGCCGTTTTCGTCCACGGCAACCACCTTCACGCCGCTGCGGATGGCGACGCCCAAATCGCCCAGCGACTCCCGGGCATGCGCGGAAAGATCCTCCGGATATTGCGGCAGCACGCGCGGCGAGCCATCCAGAATCAGAATTTGCGCATCCGGGGGGTGGATGGAGCGAAAATCGTGGCGCAGGGTATGGCGCGCGATTTCGGCCAAAGCGCCGGCCAATTCCACCCCGGTGGCGCCGCCGCCCACGATGATAAACGTCAGCCACGCTTTGCGCCCGGCGGCGTCGTGCACGCGCTCGGCGGCTTCAAACGCATAGAGGATTTTGTGGCGGATGTGGGTGGCTTCTTCCACGGTTTTGAGGCTGGGCGCCCACTGCCGCCACTCCTCCTTGCCGAAGTAACTGGTCTTCGAGCCGGTGGCGACCAATAGCGAATCGTATTCAAACGTACCGCCATCCACCAGCGTCAGGCGGCGCGCGCGGGGGTCGATATCGCCGGCTTCGCCCAGCAGCACCTGGGTATTTTTCTGGCGGCTGAGGATGCTGCGCAGCGGCGCGCAAATCTCCCCGGGGGACAGCGAGCCGGTGGCCACCTGGTAGAGCAGCGGCTGGAACAGATGGAAGTTGCGGCGATCGATGAGCGTGACCTGCACGGGAGCGCGCCCCAGCGCCCGCGCGGCATACAACCCGCCGAACCCTCCACCCAGAATGATGACGCGGTGACCGATACCTGAATTTTCGCAAAAACTTGCCCGGCAAGTCACGGGGCGGGAGGCTCGGCGAGGCTCGGCGTGAAGCCTCATTCTGCTCGCGCGGACGATGAATGGCGTTGGCCCACCCCCCCTTGCCATAAAATGATTCTGGAGCGGTAAAAACTCGCCTGCGCGTTTTATTGGCCCGGTTCGTCTCCAGAGTAGATGGTTGAACGTGAGGAATCTCTCCTTGTTCCCGTTTCCCGCCGTGCTACTGGTCTGCTGCGCCTGGTCCCTGGCGGCGCAGACCGCGCACCCTTTCGCCACCCCCATGGAGGTACAGCAGACCCGCTATGAGCTGCGCATGGGCGAACCCGCGCAGATTGCGGCGCCGCAGGAGACGCTGGATTTTCTGATCCACGCCAGGAGCCGGCGCGTGGAGATTGCCGGGCAACTGGCGGAGGGCCTGGTGGTGGCGCCCAACCGCGCGGGGCAAATGGTGGTGGCCGCGTCCGCGCGCGCCAAACCCGGCGAGTACGCGGTAACCCTCACGGCCGCCAGCGCGGCCGGGGAAGAGCGGCAGGCCGCCTTGACGCTGGTGGTGACGCCGCGCGTAACCGTGCCCTCCAGCGCGGCGCGGCCTCCCGTGGTGCTTTTGAACGGATGGGAGACCGGCTTCACCAACGCCTGTCCCATCTCGAACAGCTCGGCGGACACCTTCGGCAATCTCGCCTCGTATCTGGTGGCCGACGGCGTTCCCGTGGTCTATCTCTTCGATAACTGCCTGGAAGACGCCAATCAGTCCATTGAGGTGTTGGGGAACGACCTGGGCGCGTTCCTCAATTCCATCCAGTATGACAATGGCGCGCAGGTCCCGCAGATCGACCTGGTGGGGTTCAGCCTGGGCGGGTTGATCGCCCGCGCGTACCTGGCGGGCTTGCAGCCCAACGAGTCGCTTACGCCGCCCGCCAACACGCTGGTGCGGGACATGGTCCTGATTGCCACGCCGAACTTCGGCTCGTTTATCGCGGGCACTTACGCCTCCGAGATTCTTTCCGGAACGCAAAGCGTGGAGCTGATTCCGGGTGGCGCGTTCCTGTGGAACCTGGCCAACTGGAATCAGCGAAGCGACGATTTGCACGGAGTGAAGGCCATAGCGGTAATCGGCAATGCCGGCACTTATATCAACTCGTTGACCGGAGCTTCGCTGGCCAACGCCAGCGATGGGCTGGTATCGCTGACCAGCGCATCCGCCGGCTTTGTGGACGGGGAGACTTCGACCACCACGCGCATCGTGCCGTACTGCCACATCGACCCAGCGGCGTTTACCAACGCGGCCTTCGGCGCCTTCGAATGCAATGCGCCGGGAATCGCCAACGTCACCGATACATCGCAATATACCGGCCAGATCGTGCGCTCGTTCCTGGCCGGCAACACGACCTGGCAGTCCATCGGATCGACGCCTTCCGCCGACCCTTACTTATCGGTGAACGGCGGCATGTACTTCGCGCTGGTGAGCGCGGCCAACGCTTACGCCTCCAATCTGAGCGAGGTGCTATGGGGCACCTTGCAACTCCAAAACGGCGGCGATGCGGGCACCATTTTCTACGGCGATTTCATCCAGGGGACGGGCGTCCTGGAACCCAGCAGCGCGTCGCTCGGAACCATCAATTGCGGTTCGTACACGCTGCCCGCCGGCTTCTTTTCGGGGGTGCGCTGCAAGGTGAATACGGTTATTTTTTCGGTGGGTCCGCTGTTGAGCGGCGCGGCGGGGCGGGTAGTGAGCGCGGGAGGGAGCATCACCATTTCCGGCAATACCTTCGGCGGCACGTGCAGTGGCTGCAAGGTGCTGGCGACGCCGGCCGGCTCCACCACCAGCCAGACCCTGCAAGTTTCCTCGTGGACCAATACTTCCATCACGGCAACCCTGCCCGCCACTCTGACCGGGCTGGTTACGATTGCCGTATCGGCGCTGGCGGGGACGGACGCCATTGCGATTCTGGCCGCCACGCCCAATCCGTCCACCATCGCGGCGTCGCCGGCCAGCCTGCAATTCAGCTACCTGGCAGGGGCCGGCGCGCCCGCGGCGCAATCCATCCAGATCGCCAACAGCGGGAGCGGCACGCTGGCGTGGACGGCCACGGCGAGCGCCTCCTGGTTGGCGGTTTCGCCGGCATCCGGCACGGCGCCGTCTACACTTTCGATATCGGTCTCGCCGGGCACCATGAGCGCGGGCGCTTACACGGGCAACATTCAGATCGCTTCATCGGGCGCCTCGAACACGCCGCTATCGATTCCAGTCACCCTTACGATTACCGAGCCGCCGCCCGTGCTGGCGATCGCGCCGCAAGCGTTGACTTTCAATTACCCGGTGGGTGGATCGAGTCCGGCCGCGCAGACGGTTTCGATTGGCAACACGGGCGGAGGCGCGCTGGCCTGGACCGCGACCGCGGGTAACTATTGGCTGGCCGTTACTCCCGCCTCCGGCAGCGCTCCCGGAACGCTATCGGTAGCGGTGAACCCGGCGAATCTGGCGGCTGGAACGTACACCAGCGCGGTGCAGATTACCGCCGCGGGGGCCAGCGGCAGCCCGGCATCGCTTGCGGTCACCCTGGTGGTGCAAGGCACGCAGCCGGCCGGCACAATCACCGGAGTGGCGAATGACGGAAGTTTCCAGACCGGTTTCGCATCGGCTGCCTGGCTAGCCATCTTCGGCACAAATCTCTCCGCGTCCACTTACACCTGGCAAGCCTCGGACTTCGTAAATGGTGCGCTGCCCACTTCGCTCGAAGGCGTATCGGTGACCATTAACGGCCTGCCGGCATATGTCGAATACATCAGCCCCTCGCAGATCA
>Ga0181521_10001020_pt1 | contig 34608 bp, 39 predicted proteins | sample PEATcosm2014_Bin_32_FD_119764 | JGI IMG/M metagenome (GOLD analysis project Ga0181521, IMG submission 119764) | Peatland microbial communities from MTU Mesocosm Facility, Houghton, MI, USA - PEATcosm2014_Bin02_60_metaG | ecosystem: Environmental > Terrestrial > Soil > Wetlands > Peat | place...
CACCGGTTACACCCTTTTCCTGGGCAGCACGGGCGTGGGCTCGAACAACCTGCTTGACGCTTCCACAACGGCCACCACCATCACGGCCAACAACCTGCCGGTCAACGGCGAGACGATCTATGCTCGGCTCTTTACCAATCTCGGTGGAGTCTGGGTATACAACGACTACACCTTCACCGCGGCCGCACCGGCAGCGCTGATCTCTCCCACGCAAGGGGCGACGTTTGCGGGTTCCAGCCAGAGCTTCACGTGGAATTCCGTTGGCGGGGCCACCGGCTACAACCTTTTCCTGGGCAGCACGGGCGTGGGCTCGAACAACCTGCTTAACGCTCACACAACAGCCACATCCGTCACGGCCAACAACCTGCCGGTCAACGGCGAGACGATCTATGCGCGTCTCTGGACCAATTGCAATGGTGCCTGGACGTCCAACGATTACACCTTCACCGCGGCCGCACCGGCTGCGCTGAGCTCTCCCACGCAAGGGGCGACGTTTGCGGGTTCCAGCCAGAGCTTCACATGGAATTCCGTTGGCGGGGCCACGGGCTATGTCCTTTTCCTGGGCAGCACGGGCGTGGGCTCGAACAACCTGCTTGACGCTTCCACATCGGCCACCACCATCACGGCCAACAACCTGCCGGTCAACGGCGAAACGATCTACGTGCGGCTCTGGACCAATTGCAGTGGGTCCTGGACGTACAACGATTACACCTTCACTGCGGAGTAGTTCTGCCAGGGGAGGCGGCCGCGAACGCTCGCGGCTGATGACTGCACAAAGCGCCGAGGCCTCTACCCATGGGTAGAGGCCTCGGCGCTTTCGCCATGTATGGATGCATCGCGGCGGGCCGGGTGCTCTAATGTGGGGATGAGGTCAGGAATGCGGACGGCGATCATTGGCGGCGGAATCGCAGGACTGGCGGCTGCCTATGAGCTGGAGCAGGCGCGCCGGGCGGGCGCGCGTGTTGAGTACACGCTCTTTGAGGCGCGGGAGCGGCTGGGCGGCTGCCTGGCCTCGGAGATTGTGGACGGCGCGGTGCTGGAGCGCGGGCCGGATTCCTTTTTGACCGAGAAGCCGGCGGCTGCCGAGTTGTGCCGCGAACTGGGATTGGGCGCCGCGCTGATCCCCTCGAACGACGCCGACCGCAAGACGTATATTGTGGTGCGCAACCGCTGGTGGCGCTGCCCGACGGGCTGATGTTCCTGGTGCCCACCAAGCTGATTCCCACGGCGCTGACGCGGCTCTTCAGTTTGCCGACCAAGATTCGCATGGGGCTGGAGTTGCTGCATCCGCCGCGGCCTACTGGGCTGCCGGACGAGTCGGTGGCCGCGCTGGTTGAGCGCCACTTTGGACGCGAGGTTGTCGATCGGCTGGCCGATCCGCTGTTGAGCGGAATTTTTGGCGGCGACTCCGCGCAACTGAGCGCCCGCACCGTGCTGCCGCGGCTGGTGGAGATGGAGAACGAATACGGCTCGCTGACCCGCGGCATGCTGGCCGCGCACCGCAAGATGCGCGCCAGGATCAAAGAGGCCGCGAAGAGGACTGCGCGTCCAGCGAACGTAAAAGGCAGCGCGACGGCAACACGGGCGATCTTCACCGCACTGCGCGGCGGGATGCAGCAGTTGGTCGACGCCCTGGCCGCGCGGATTGATCCGGAATGTGTGCGGCTCTCGACGCCGGTCAGCGGCATCGAGAAGACCGCCGACGGCTGGAGGATTGAAACCGTGGGCCCCACGGACAGGTCTTCGTCCGTGGGGTGGAAAGCCGGCGGCAAGACCGAGGTTTACGATGCGGTGATTGTGGCCTCGCCCGCATGGGCAGCCGGTGAGTTGCTCGGCCCGGTGGACCCCGTGCTCGGCGAGGAGTTGCGCGACATTCCTTACTCCTCGTCGATCACCGTCAATCTGATCTACGACGAGGACCAGTTGGGCCGCTTGCCCGAGGGATTCGGCTTCCTGGTTCCGATCGTGGAAGGCCGCTCCATGCTGGCCTGCACCTTTGTCCATCGCAAGTTTCTGGGGCGCACGCCGCACGGCAAGGTGGTGCTACGCGCTTTTCTGGGAGGCATGAAGAACGAGGCTCTGATGGCCACGCCGGACGCCGCTCTGCTGGCCACCGTACGCCGCGAACTGAGCGAGATTCTCGGTGAAATGATTCTGCCGCAAGCCGCCCTGCCGGAATATACCCAGGTCTCGCGCTGGCCACGGGCCATGGCCCAGTACGCCGTCGGCCACCAGGAGCGAATGCAGCACATCGCCGCCCGCGTCGCAGCACTGCCAGGATTGCAGTTGGCCGGCAACGCCTACGACGGCATCGGCATCCCCGACTGCATACGGCTGGGGCGGCAGGCGGCGAAAAAGCTGGTTGCAGGTCAGCAAGTTGGCGAGTCAGCGCGTTAGTGGGCATTTGTGGCTTCCCACCCTTCGAACGCCGGTGGACGTTTGTGGTCTTGCACCCACCTCTTGGGAGCCCAACGAGGGCGGACGCCGCGGTTGCCGGTAGTTGTTGCCAATGGGTCAACTTGGGCGAGGAACGATGTAGAAAAGAAAAGCGAGAACAATCACGCTGAGAAGCTGAAACTGCATTGATCCGCTTTTCAGGAATGCAAGGTTATAAAATGGACGTCTTTCAAAAGTCGGGGCCGTGCCAACGGAATGGGAGGGATTTCGCATCACAGAATCTGCCTCCCGTTGCCAGAAGATCATGTGGTCTATTTCAACGCTGTTTGCATCCCAGATCTTCTTTAGCCAAAAGTAGGCGTACCCAAGGACAATAACCGCGACTGCCCATTTCGGCACTAATTCTGGTCTCTTGACGAAATAGATTCCACCAATTTCAAAAGTCCAGATTGCGACGGTAACTTTCAATTCATCCGTTCTTCGCCTGTCCCAGCGGCAAGCAAAATAGTCAACCTGCTTCATGCAAGCGTCGAACAAGGCCTTTTGCCCGTTTTCCATGAGACTAACCCTTCCTAGAATTCGCTAGGAGCATACCATGTCGGCCACTGGGGTCACAATCTTGGTAGGTGGGTCAGTTCCAGTTTGCTTACATCCCTCCTTTGCCTAGCAAAACGCCGATGCCATAGGTGACTGCGCCTTCCAGAGCGCCGACGGCGGTCATCTCCAGGCCGGAGGACCACCAGGAGCGGACGGTGATGAGCGACTTGGCGGCGCCGACGGCGAAGTGGGCGGCCAGAGAGATTACGGCGGCGGCGATGACCGCCTCGATTCCGTTCATGAAAAAGAAGGGAATGATGGGGATGGCCGCGCCGACGGCGGTGGAGAGCGCGCCGGAGCCGGCGGAGACCAGCGGATTCGCCAACGCCTCCTCGCTGGAGCCCAGCCGCTCTCCGGCCAGCGCGCGGAGCAACTGCTCGGGGTCGTTGGCGATGTGCTCCACCATGTGATGGGCGTCCTCCTCGGGCAGGCCCTTCACCTGGTAGTAGAGCGAGAGCAGCTCGCGGGCCTCGGGGCCGTTCATCTGGATGGCTTCGCGCTCGCGGGCCAGTTCGGCGTGGTAGATTTCCCGCTCGCTTTTGGCGGCCAAATAGGCACCGGAGCCCATGGAGAGGGCAGAGGCGATGAGGCCGGAGAGGCCGGCCAGGAGCACGTATTTGCTGTCGCCAGCGGTGGCGCCGCTGACGCCGCTGACGATGCCGAAGATGGCCCCCAGGCCGTCGTTAACCCCGTAGATGGCGTCGCCGATCCAACTGCCCGGCTGCTTGCGTCCCTGGGAACGCTTGGCCAGCATCTCATCGAGAACCGCCTGGGCGTCCATCTTGTGAGCGCCGGCCGGAGCCTGGTAGTGGCCGCGCAACAGCGACCCCAGCTCCCGATAGTGGTCCTTCTCGTCCTCGATGACGTGCTCGAGGATGGCGATGGATTCCTCGTCGCCCAGCGACTTCAGTTGTTCGCCGTAGCGGGCGATGTCGCGGCTCTCCTCGATCTCCAGGCGGCGCAGGGCCATGCGGACGCCGCCGGCGCGATTGGCCAGCGAGTTAGCCTCGCCGCCGGGCTTGCCATGGTAGACCGGCTCGGGGCCGCCTAGCTCGAGGATGCGGCCATGCCACAGCGCGGCGTGCTCCCACTCAGCGCCGGCCAGGTGGCGCAGCACCTGGGCGCGCACCGGCTCCGTGTCCCGGTCGGCCAGCGTCTGGTAGGTGTGGTAGCCCTCCATCTCGGCCTGCCAGTTGCCTTCCAGCGCCGCCAGAACCTTCTTCAACTTGGCGCTGCTCAACGTTCCATTGGCCATCTGTCCCTCCTCGCCGTGAGAAGAGCATAGCCGAATCCGGGGCCTCCGCGGTAGCCTTTCCGCTCAGCCGCGCGAGCCGCCACTTCCCCAAAGCGGGGTATTCCGTATAGTGTTGTGTGCAGCAAGAAATCGTATCCCAGGAAGATGGAAACCGGATGGCGGAAAGCAAGCGGCCGCAGTCCCGCGCATTTCCTGAGCCCAGGGATGCGCGGAAAAGCCCTAACCGGGCAAATTTTTCGAGGAAGTGGGGAACAATCTTCTATGGCAGCTCCATCCAAGCAATCGGCGGCTCTGACGTCGCCCGGGTATCTCCTCCCGTTCATCACGGTCACCGCGCTGTTTTTCATCTTCGGGTTCATCACCAACCTGAACATGGCGCTGGTGCCCCACCTGCGGTCGATCTTCGACCTTCCCTACGCGTGGGCCATGCTGGCCGAGTCGGCGTTCTTTCTGGCCTACCTGGTTTTTTCGTCCCCAACCTCCAAGCTGATCGAGGCCATCGGCTACAAGCGGACGATGGTGGTTTCGCTGTTTGTACAAGTCGTGGGCTGCCTTTTGTTCGTTCCCGCCGCCAAGCTGGTCAGTTTCCCGCTCTTCCTGACCGCGGTCTTCGTGGTGGGGGCAGGCGTTACCGCTCTGCAGACCTCGGCCAACCCATACGTTTCCATCCTGGGACCCGAGCATAGCGCCCCGGTCCGCCTGACCCTGGCGCAGGCCTTCAACTCCATCGGCGGCACTATCGCGCCGCTCATCGCGGGCGCGTACATCCTCACGGACCCCGCCAAGCTGGCTACCAAGGCCGCCATTGCCGATACGGTGCGGCTGCCCTATATCCTCATTGCCGCCGGTCTGCTGATTCTGGGCCTTGCCGTGGCGTTTTCACACCTGCCCGCGGTTACCCGGACCGAGTCCTTCCGCCCCGGCAAAGAGGGCGACGGGGTGTTGGGCACCAGAATCTGGAGTTACAGGCATACGGTGCTCGGCGCCGTCGGCATCTTCCTCTATGTCGGTGTGGAAGTGGGCCTGGCATCGATCGGAGTCAACTACTTTTTGACCCAGGGAGTGAACAGCGCGAAGGTAGCTTCCTTCTTTGAGTCGCTTGGCTGGTTCGGCGCGCTCGTTACCCGCTGGCTCGGCCCCTGGACCAACGTGGAGATCGCCGCTATTCTTGTCTCCCTCTACTGGTTCGGCGCGCTGGTGGGCCGCCTGCTCGGCTCCTGGATTCTGACCAAAGTGAAGTCCGGAAAGCTGCTGGGCATCTTCGGCTTTGCCGCCGCCGCCATGGTGCTCCTCTCCATGGCTACCAGCGGACAGGTCGCCATCTGGAGCCTGGTGCTGTGCGGATTCTTCAACTCCATCATGTTCCCCAACATCTTCACGCTGGGCATCGCCGGCCTGGGACCGATGACCAGCAAGGGCTCGGGGCTCATCATGACCGCGGTGGTCGGCGGGGCGGTGATTCCTCCGCTGCTGGGCGCGTTGGCCGACAAGGTGGGCATTCAACACGCCTTCGTCCTTCCCATCCTGTGCTACCTCTTCATCGCCTACTATGGGCTGTGGGGATCCAAACCTGCGCGGACTGCGGCGGCGTAGGCTGGATGGTTGTTGACTGAAGGCCCTTTGGCGCGCGCCGAAGGGCCTTCGCATCTGTGGGAAAGCGCGCCCAACTATCGGGATTCCCACATAACCCCGCTGTGATTCACAACCGATTCTCAGCCCTCCCCGGCCTACACTCGAATGCATGGCCACCCTGCCCAACCTGGCATTCGACTCCGGACTGCCGGCCAATGTGGACGCCGAGAAGACCATCCTCGGCGCCGTCCTGCTGGACAACGCCGCCCACGCCGAGGCCGCCGAAAAACTCTCCGAAGAGGACTTCTCCCTCGACTCGCACCGCCGCATCTTCCTGCGCATGACCGAGTTGATCAATGCTCAGCGGGCCGTGGACATCGTCACTCTGGCCAACGAGCTGGCCCGTTACAAGGAGATCGAATCCATCGGCGGCGTGGCTTACCTGGCCTCGCTCACCGAGGGTTTGCCGCGCCGCCCGGTCATCGATGAGTACATCCGCATCGTCAAGGACAAGAGCCTGCTGCGCAAGCTGATGCTCATCTGCTCGACGGCCATCGCGCGGGCCGCCGACCAGGGCGAGTCCGCGCTTGGGGTCCTGGACGAGACCGAATCCAAACTGCTCGAAGTCAGCGAAAAGGGCCTCACCCAGGGCTTTCAGTCGCTCCAGCAGATCGTCGAGGGCTCCTTTGGGACGATCGACAATTTGTACAAGCAAAGCCGCGAGATCACCGGCCTGGCCACTGATTACACCGAATTTGACCGCTTGACCAGCGGCCTGCAGAAAGGCGAGCTGATCATCATCGCCGCCCGTCCCTCGATGGGCAAAACCGCCCTGGCCATCAACATTGCCCAGAATGCGGCCATCAATCACAACGCCATCGTTGCCATTTTCAGCCTGGAGATGAACAAGGAGTCGCTCTTGCGCCGCATGCTGGCCTCCCAGGCCTGGGTGGACCAGGAACATATTAAAAAAGGCCACATCGGCCACGAGGACCACGAAAAGCTCACCAATGCCCTCGGCCAACTGGTCGAAACGCGCCTGTTCATCGACGATACGGCCGGCATCTCGCTGGCCGAGATGCGCGCCAAGGCCCGGCGTCTCAAGCAAAACGCGGGCGGCCTCGACCTGGTCGTGGTGGACTATTTGCAACTGATGTCGGCCACGGTGCCCTCATCCGGCAAAAGGAACTACGAAAACCGCACCCAGGAGGTCTCGGCCATCTCCCGCGGCCTCAAAGCCCTGTCCAAGGAGCTGAATGTGCCGGTGGTGGCTCTGTCGCAGCTCTCCCGCGCCGGCATACAGCGCAAGGACGACCATCGCCCCCTGCTCAGCGACCTGCGCGAGTCCGGCACCATCGAGCAGGACGCTGACGTGGTGGCTTTCATCCACCGCGACTCCTACTACAAACACGACGAGAAGATGAGCGAGGCCGACAAAGCCAAGTCGGAGATCATCATCGCCAAGCAGCGCAACGGCCCCACCGACACCGTCTACCTCAATTTCGTCGCCCGCTTCACCCGCTTCGATAATCCTGCCTCGGGGCACGGGGTTTGAGGCTGCTCACGGCTCGTTCAGAATCAATGCGATGCGGCCCACGATCAGTTCGCTGGGAGGCTCGCCGGAGTTCACTTCGATCAGGTTTACGGGAAAAGTGATGTTGTGCGGGCGCAGCACCAGCCGGTTGGTCACAAAGTCCACATAGCGCAGGGTTAGGTGGGAGCCATGCCGCACCGCGTACAGATTGGGCCGATTGGGACGGTAGGGCATCAGCGAGTTGTAGTGCCGGTCGATCAGCATAATGGCCTCGGGCAGCACCAGCGGCTCCATCGGCAGGGCGTCGGCGGCGGGAATGCGCACAGCTACAAATCGCTGCCAGGCGCGGCGGGGGTTCGAGACGCGCGCCCGGATGGACTGCAAGAGCCCGGAGGGAAGAAACAGCATAGTTTGCGCGGCCGAGGGCCGGATGAACGGCTCAAAGAGCGCCGCCGCATGGCTGACGACCGGGACCGCGCTGCTCTCCCCGTCCGCCGGCAATGACTCCCTCTGGTAGACCGCAGGGATAAGATCGCTGGCCGTCATGTGCTGCGCCGCCAGAATGCTGTCCATCGCCTGCAGCGAGAGCTGCCGCCGACTGTGGAGAAAATTCGACAGATGCGATTGCCCGAACCCGGTCTGGCGCGCCAGCAAAGAGACGCTCACCGTTCCCCGCTGTATCCTGCGCAGCAGTTCCAGACGGAGCCGCTCGTGCGTCTGAGTAAAGTTCATCTGTGGAAAATCCGCCACCAGCAATGGGAACCATAGGCAATATTTTTCAACCTGCAAACCTGGAAAGGCCGAGTGGCGTTCATTTTCGGCGCATATCCAGGAAATTAGAAAGCGCGGTAGCAGAAAACAGCTAGGGGGGGATTGACTCAAGAGTACCATTTTTCTAGATTATTTTTACTTAATCCGGTACTGGCCTGTGGAAATTTATTGAGAAACGCTTCATTGCCGTCAGGCTGAAACGGGCGATATCTTGCCCCCTTCAGCGGCCAATGAACAAATGCCGGGAGATGAAATTCGTTTCCGGCTTTCTCCTCCCCGCCCCAAAACGCTTTGCAGAAGCGTCCAGGGACGGCCAGCCACCGAAATTCCAGGATCTGCGCGCCATAAGCATGACAAAAAACGAGAGAATACGGGCGGCAATTCCCTATCAGGGCGCAAGAACTCTGAGCAGCCATGCCCGGTTTTTCCTGCCCCGCGGAAACCAGACGTTCATACAAAGCCGTGGGGGAAAAACGAGAACATGGAGATTTCGTCATGGATTTGCGCGTGCAATTGAAAATATGCGAGGGATGCGGTTGTCTTTGGTACCGCGCCCAGACTCAAGGGAGCGTGTACTGCAGGGAATGTGAAGTCAAACTGAAGGACTTTCCCACACCGGAAAGCCGCAAACGGCGCGGACGACCCGGGCGCAAGACGCTGGTCAGGGTCTGGGCGGTGGCGGAAGCAACCGGAGGCGCCCAATGAGCGCCGCCCTTCAGTTGCCGATGGCATGGGAAGCAAGCAGTCCACAGCGGGCCGGGTGCAAAGAGCGGAGGACGTGGGAACCAAGGCCGGCAATGGCGCCGGCCGCAAAGCCGGCCGTACAAACGCCAGCCGCCGAGCCGATGGTCAGCCTGGGCTTTTACCGCAAGCATACCGAGAGCTTGTTGCGGCGTTACCTCTACGCGTCGATGCAGGTGGGCAGGGCGCCCAACATCCTGGGCGATCCGATCGCCCGGGGATGGTGCTCCAGCCGCCCCATCCGCACCTTCGAGGACGCGGTGATCTTCGTCCTCGACGTGGAAAAATGCCTGAACCAGCTTGGTTCTTTGGACCGCATGATGCTCAGCCGCATCGTCCTTCAGGAGTACACCCAGGCCGAAACAGCCACCTTGCTGGGGATGGGCCTTCGCACCATCTCCTACAAGTTTCCTCAGGCTATGGACCGGTTGACGGAAAAACTGCTGGAATCCGGGCTGCTGGTGCTGCCGCTGTGAGGCGCTGAATGGTCAGCCAGTGAAGGGGAGATGCGTTTGGACACTCCCCTTCATTGGTTGCAACACACAGAAATCGCAGAGGTTACATTTCGCGACAGCGTAATCCTGAAAATCACGCCAAAAAATCAAAAATAGTTCTTGACATTCAATACTCTATACGATAGAGTACTTTATATAGAGGATAACTCTGAATGTTTGCAGGGGCCTCCCAGGAGAATCGAAATGACAGGAAACGCGGAAGAGTTGAAACTGAAAGACAGGCTCAGCCTGATCGAGACCATGATCGCCGAAGGCCGGCGGTCCACCGAAAACTATGGCTGGACCTTCGTCCTCTGGGGCGTGGCCTACTATGTTGCCATCGCCTGGTCAACCTATGCACAGTACGGCCTGGCTTGGCCCATCACCATGATCAGCGCCTGCGTGCTGATGGCGCTCATCGTCTGGCTCAAACGCAGCAACCGTGGCTACAAACCAGGTAACGCTAAAAGCCGCGCCATCTGGGCCACCTGGATCGCCATGGGTATTTCTATGTTTGTCCTGCTGGATGCTATCGGCTTCAGCGGTAGGATGACGGACTGGCGTATCTTCGCGGCGGTAGCGGCGACCTTAGTCGGAACAGCGAACGCGGCCTCCAGCATCATCCTCAAGTGGAAGCTGCAATTTGTCTGCGCGATTGTCTGGTGGACGGCAGCGGTGGTCTCCTGCTTTGGCACTGAAAATCAAAGCTCGATTGCGTTTCTAGCCGCCATCTTTCTCTGCCAGATCGTCTTTGGCGTTTACTTGATGATCCGCGAAGCCTGCGCGCGTAGACAGGGGGCCACCCATGCCTGAGCTGCCAGAGCTGAATCCTGTGATTCACGGGAAGCTGCGCCTGGCCCTGCTCTCGCTGCTCAGCGGCGTGGAAGTAGCGGAGTTTACCTGGCTGCGCTTGAAGACCGGCTCGACGGACGGCAACCTGGGCGCGCAACTCGCCAAGCTCGAAGAAGCCGGCTACGTCGCGGTGGAAAAGAAGTTTGTGCAGCGCAAGCCGCAGAGCCTCTACCGCATCACCGAATCCGGCCGTACAGCGCTCACCGAGTACGTGCAGGCGCTGAAGCAGCTGCTCGGTGGAGCCATCGGCTAAGTAAGAGCCTTCACCCTTCGGGATGAAGGTTCTTGCGCACGCGCTCCATGATGCCATAATAGTAGGCGAGGTTGTGGATGGTGTTCAGCGTGCCGGAGAGCGCCTCGCCGGCCTGCATCAGGTGGCGCAGGTAGGCGCGCGAGTAGCGGCGGCAGACCATGCAGCCGCAGGCCGGGTCAGGCGGGCCTTGGTCCCCGGCGTAACGTTTGCCTTTGATGTTCAACCGCCCCTCGCTGGTGAAGAGCAGTCCGTGGCGCGCGGCGCGGGTGGGCAGTACGCAGTCCATCATCTCCACCCCCATGCGCGCGTACAGCTCGATTTCGTCTGGATAGCCCACGCCCATCACGTAGCGGGGCTTATCCGCGGGCAGCAGCGGCAGGACTTCCGCTATCATCTCCATGGTCAGTTCGCGCGGCTCGCCCACGCTGAGGCCGCCGATGGCGTAGCCGTCAAAGTTCATCTCGACAAGGCGCTCCGCGCTTTCGCGGCGCAGGTCGCGATACATCCCGCCTTGCACGATGCCAAACAAACTCTGAACCCGCCCGCCCAGCTCCTCGCGCCACACCACCTCGCCGCAATGCGCGCGAAAGTGATCCAGTGACCGCTGAGCCCAGGACATCGTGAGGCGGAGGCTTTCTTCCGCACGGCTGCGGTCCGCCGGGTACTCGGTACACTCGTCGAAGGCCATGCAGATATCCGCGCCCAGCGCGATCTGCACGTCCATGGAGTGTTCCGGCGTAAAAAAGTGGCTGCTGCCGTCCAGATGCGAGCGGAAACGCACGCCTTCGTCGGAGACCTTGCGCAACTGGCTCAGGCTGAAAACCTGAAAGCCGCCTGAGTCGGTGAGCAGGGCGCGCGGCCAACTGATGAAGCGGTGCAGCCCGCCCATGCGCCGGATGGCCTCGTGGCCCGGCCTCAGGTAGAGGTGATAGGTGTTGCCCAGAATGATCTCCGTGCCCAGCGATTCCAGCACGTCCTGCGCCACGGCTTTGACGCTCCCCGCCGTGCCTACCGGCATGAAGACCGGCGTCTCAACGGTGCGATGAGGCAAATACATCCGCCCCCGCCGCCCGCCAGCTGCGGTTGTCGCCAGTACGTTGAAGTCGAGGCTCACCAGACGATTCTACCGGGCGTCCCAGGCATCATACGGGAGACGGACTACCGTGCCGAAAACGTCTTTCGAACCCTTGAGCAAGCTGGCCAGCAATTGTGTCAAAGTCTTCCCGCACCCAGGAACAACAACCTCCGCCGCAATCTCGCAGAGCGGCATGAGTGCAAACGCCCGCTCCGCCAGCCGGGGATGCGGAATCCTGAGGTTCGGTTCACTGATTTCAAGGTCGTCGAAGAGCAGAATGTCCAGGTCCAGCGTGCGCGGCCCATTCACGACTCCCGCCGCCCGGTCGCGGCCAAACTCCTTTTCGATGGCCAGCAAGCTATCGAGCAGTTCACGTGGCCCCAACTCCGTCGTGAGCGCCACCACCGCGTTCACGAATCGCGGCTGCGCGGCGAATCCGACTGGTTCCGTGTTATAAAGCGACGACCGCCCAATCACCCGCCCCAGCGATTCCAGCCGCAAAGCCGCAGCCGCCAGAGTCGCCTCCGGCGCGCCCGCCCTACTGGCCAGGTTCCCGCCCATCCCGATGTAGGCCGTGTGCATTCTTAAAGGGTATCGCGATAGAAAGCGGCGTTTAAGTCTGTTGCCCAACCAATGCAATTCCTTCGCGCGAGGCCGCGGCGATCAATTCATGATCAAAGGAGACCAGCGGCAGTCCCATGCGCTTTGCCAATTCCAGATAAGCTGCATCGTAGGCGGAAAGCCCATAGCGCCGCACCAGTGGCAGCAGGGTTATTCCGTCTACAGTGCGTGAAGAATGATCGATGCGAATATCGAGGCCGGAAAGCGTTTGCAGAAACTCCTGTGAGATCGCCTCCGTGATACGCCCCCTCTTTTCGTTGATGGCCAGCACGTTGGCAATCTCAAAAGGCCAAAGCGCGGGAACCGCAGCATAAGAATCGAAAAGCTCGGCTAGAACCTGACGGCCAAAGGGAGTGCTTTCATCAGCAAAGCACCAGCTCATGGCCATCGAAGCATCGAGTACGAACGGCATCAGTATTTGTGCCCTTCATGCACCATGCTTTTGAGGTCTAATCCGCCCAGTGTTGCGCCATGACTTTCAGCAAAATGGAGCATGGCCTCGACCGCCTGCCGGCGCTGGCCATTTTGAACAGGCTCCCCCGAAAGCTTTTCTTCCATGAGGTTGCGCACATAGGTTTCAAGAACGAAACCACGCGCCTGGACCTGCGCGGCCAGTTCATCCGGGATGTTGACCGTCACTTGCATAGGAAAAGCGTAGCAGGAGTTGAGGGAAAATGCCATTGTTAAAGGCCATGGAGCATAGTTCTACCGCTATCTGCTAGCATCCTCTTTGGAGAATCTTCACCATGGATGCCCGACCCAACGTGAATCTTGGCGCGCGGCGCAATGAAGACATCGCCCTCGATCTGCTCAAGTTTGTCTCCGTTACGGCGGGCGTAGGCCGACCTGCGGCGCCTTCCACCGGCTTCAGCGGCGCCGCCGGGCCCAAGCCCGAGGAGCACGTGAATCAACTGCTCGAACTCTATAGCCGCTGCCTGAGGGCCGTCGAAGGCGGAGAGCCTGGGAAGTCCGGCAAAGCAACGGAGCAGCCAGGCAGAGCGCCGCAAGGGTGGACGGCTCCACTGTGAGCCAAGCCCTTCTGCGCGTTGCCGTTGCCGGGGCCGGAGCCTTTGGCAAGAACCACCTGCGCGTCTACCGCGAGCTGGAGACTGCCGGCTTGGGCGTCGCCCTGGTCGCGGCCGTTGAGCCGGATCCGGCGCGCGCCGCCGAGGCTGCGGCTCAATATGCGATTCCCGTCTATGCCACTGTGGACAAGTTGCTGGCCGCCGACCTTCATCTCGACGCAGCCACCGTCGCCGTCCCCACCGTGCGCCATCATGCGGTGGCTTCGACGCTGCTCGATGCGGGAGTGGACCTGCTCGTCGAAAAACCTCTGGCCGCCAGCCTTGCCGAAGCCGACGATCTGATCCAGAGAGCCGCCAAAGCCAAGCGCATCCTGCAACCCGGCCACCTGGAGCGCTTCAACCCGGCGGTGCTGGCCATTCAGCCGCAACTGCGCCGCCCCATGTTCTTCGAGGCGCACCGGCTCTCCATCTTCACGCCTCGCGCACTGGATGTGGACGTGGTGCTGGACCTGATGATCCACGACCTGGACATCGTGCTCACCTTTGCCGCTTCGCCGGTGCGCGAGGTGCGCGCCGTGGGCTTGCCGATTCTCTCGCCCAAGGTGGACATCGCCAACGTCCGCGTCGAATTCGAGTCGGGCTGCGTGGCCAACTTCACCGCGTCCAGAGTCTCGACCGAACGAGTGCGCAAGCTGCGCTTCTTTGAGCCGCGGCAGTACGTTTCCATCGACTACGCCCGCCAGGATCTGCTGGTCATTCGCGTGAACGAGGGCAAAGCTACGCCAGCCGAATTGATCGCGTCGCTGCCGCCGCAGGTTGCCGGCCTGCTGCCTCCGGGCATTGCCGAGGCAATCGCATCGGGCAAGATTGACCTTGCAAAGATTGACCCGGCCTTGATTGCCCAGTTTGCCGCCATGGCTAAGATCGATCCGGCCCTGATCGCGCAATTGACCAGCACTGCGGAATCGAAGGGAGGACTGAGTTTCTCCAAGCCCCCGGTCACGCCCGGCGAGCCGCTTCGGCTGGAGATTATTTCTTTCCTGGAATCAGTGCGAACGCGGCAGCAGCCTCATGTCACAGCGCGCCAAGGCCGCGAAGCGCTTGCCCTGGCCCTCGAAATTCAAGCCTCCATGGCCGCTCACGCGCAACGCGCCGGACTCGAAAACTTCTTCAAGCCCGGCGCCTAGAGATTCAGGGTCTTACCTATTTTGAAGAGTATTTGGATGAATGCCAGAAGCATGCCCGCCACGCCTACAGAATATGCTGCGGCCTTCCAGCCGGAAACGTACTCTTCCCTGATGGCAAGCACCACCAGCAGAGATAACACCGGCAGATTCAAGGCCACTGCCGTTGCAAGACCTGGCATATAGCTGCGCAGCGCCACGGTTAACGCGAGGTGCGGAATCAGGACGTTGGCCAACGTAGCAACCATACATCCAAAGGCCAAGTAGGTCCAGACTGTCTGTTTGCCCGAACTGGCACTCAGACCCGTGACGGCGAAGGCCAGGACTGTCAAGACCGCCACGGTAAAACGGAAGGAACCCGGCGTAACGGGGCTACGCCAGAGAACTGCCCGTTTTGACCACCCCGGAAGCCAAATGGCCTCTTCGGCATTGTGCAGAGTTACGACAATCGGAAAAAGCCACAGTAGATCCCGAAAGCTCAACGCAGTTTCCTTTCTGGTTGCAGAGGGCCGCGCTTGATAAGACAAACGCGCAAAGTGGATTGGCTTCAGTGTGAAGACAAGGGAACACTCTTCCTCACGCAATCCCCAGCACCCGGTTCAAGAAGCCCACAATGTACTTCCACACCAGGTAATAGACTGCCAGTGCGGCCAAGAAGCACGGCGCGATCAGCGCATACGGCACCTCGCAAGCATGGAACCAGGTAGCGCCATGGGGGCCCAGCACAAGCACGTGCAGGCAAATGCCCGTGGTTGCTCCCAGAGGCAAAAGCACCAGCGGCAACACCGCTCCATGCACGCCGATGGGCAGATGCGTGCGCGCGTGCGAGCCGAGCCAGAGCATATTCCACAGTCCGAAGAGCAAGGGCACCACGGCCATGGGAAAGATCATGGCCTGCTCGATGGGGACCGGCGTCTTGAGCACGATCCGCGCCACGATAAACGCGGTCAGAAGCAGCGGCAGAACAAGCGTAGGCACAAAAATCCCCGCCAGATAAGCGCGAAGATAGGGATGGGTGTTCATAGGTTCCTCCTTGTTTGCGAGTTTGTTGGCGGACGGATGCGTCCGCGGGTTACAGGTAGTAGAGAAGCACGGGAATCGCCGCCGGAAAGAGCGCGATGAGGGTTACAAGACCGGCCAGCAACGCTCCGTCGAACCAGGCGCCGTTTAGCCAAGCCCAGCCGGACAAGACTGGCCTTGCGTCCAGACGCCGCAGCACGTCGGGCCACAAATCGCGTCCCGGCCCGGCGTCGCCTTCCACCTGCGGCAGCGCCTGCCGCAAGAGCTTCTTCATGCGATCCCGATCATGTTCATTCATGGCGTGATTCCTTGTTGTTCCAGGTCTTTTCTGAGCAAGCGCATCGCGCGGAAGACGCGCAGTTTAACGGCCGCAACCGAGATGCCCAGCGCCGCGGCCACATCTTTTTGCGGCTGTTCCTCGATGACCGCCAGCGTGGCCGCAATCCGCAGCTTGGGCGGCAACCGCCCAAAGGCCAGCGCGGTCTTGCGGCGAATCTCCGCGGTCACAGCCGGATCGGCCTCAACCGGCGCCGCCACTTCGGCGCAGTCTTCCATGGACAGCTCGCTCTCCGCCCGGCTCGTCCGCAGCCAGTCGAACGCCACGCGGGTGGCGATGCGCCGCGCCCAGCCCTCGAACCCCTGCGCTGGCTCAAAGCGCGTCTGGGCCCGATGGATGCGCCAGAAAGTCTCGACGGTCAACTCTTCGGCTGCCGCCGAATTGCGAACGATGCGCAGAATCCAGCCGTAGACCGCGCGCTGATGCTGGCGAAAGAGCGCCTCAAATGCGTCCGCGTCCCCTTGCCGAAACAGGTTCAGGACGCCGCTCACTCCGTTCCGCATCCGTCCTTCCCCCTTCTACCTACTCTTACGGTTCTGACATAGAAAAGGTTACATGCAATCGGCCTGAAGCCGCCGCTCCGCGCGAAAAAATCAGCCGGAAATTCACGCCGTATGAGAACCGGAGCGAGACCGATGCGCATATACTGACAACGGTCAACTGATCACCGATCACTGGCCACTGAAAGAGGTTTGCGATGAAGAGACTTGGATTGCGAAGGATAGCGGTTGCGATGGCGTTGAGCACGGCGGCGTGTATGGCTGGGGCGCAGGACGCCAAGCCCGCGTATTTGGACCCTGGCCTGCCCGCCGAGCAGCGAGCGGCAGAGCTGGTAAGGCAGATGACGCTCCCAGAGAAGGCCAGCCAGCTCGTGAATCAATCGCGGGCCATTCCGCGCCTCAACATTCCGGCCTACGACTGGTGGAGCGAGTCGCTGCACGGCGTAATGCGCGACGGCACCACCGAGTTCCCCGAGCCCATCGGCTTGGGCGCCACCTTCGACGCTCCTGTTATCCACCAGATGGCCGTGGTCATCGGCACCGAGGGGCGCATCAAGCACGCGCAGGCGGTGCGCGACGGCCACAGCAACATCTACGAGGCTCTCGACTTCTGGGCGCCTAACATCAATATCTTTCGCGATCCGCGCTGGGGACGCGGCCAGGAGACTTACGGCGAAGACCCATTCCTCACCGCGCGCATGGGTGTGGCCTTTGTCACCGGAATGCAGGGCGACGACCCGCGCTATTATCGCGTGATTTCCACGCCCAAGCACTTTGCCGTGCACAGCGGCCCTGAGTCCACGCGCCACACCGCCGACGTCGCCATCAGCAAGCACGACGAACTGGACACCTATCTGCCCGCCTTCCGCGCCACGGTGACCGAGGCCAAAGCCGGCTCCGTGATGTGCGCTTACAACAGCATCAACGGCCAGCCCGCCTGCGCCAACCAGTTCCTCCTCCAAGACCAGTTGCGCGGCAAGTGGGGCTTCAAGGGCTACGTGGTTTCAGACTGCGGCGCGGTGATCGACATCTTCAAAGGTCATCACTTCAAACCCACCCAGGCCGAGGCCTCGGCGATCAGCCTGCAACGCGGCATGGACAACGAGTGCGTGGACTTCACCTTCAAGGTGAACGACGACCACGATTACAAGCCCTATCTCGACGCGGTCAAGCAGGGCTTCCTCAAGGAGAGCGAGATCGACGCCGCCGTTACGCGCCTCCTCACCGCGCGCATGAAGCTGGGAATGTTTGATCCGCCGGAGATCGTGCCCTACTCCACAATCGACGAAAAGCTGTTGGACAGCGCCGCGCATCGCGCCCTGGCCCGCAAAATAGCCAATGAGTCCATGGTGCTTTTGAAAAACGACGGCGTGCTGCCGCTGCGTGCCGCAAACATCAGGATCGCCGTCGTCGGTCCGCTGGCCGATCAGACCAAGGTGCTGTTGGGCAATTACAACGGCACGCCTTCCCACACGGTCTCGGTGCTCGAGGGCCTGCGCGCCGAGTTTCCCGCCGCTGCCATCAACTACGTCCCCGGCACCCAATTCCTCGGCCATGACGCCGCTCCGGTTCCCGCCGCCGTCCTCTCCACCGACGGCATGCCCGGCGTCAGAGCCAGCTACGCCAGGCCTGACATATCCGACATAAGCAACCCCACCATGTACGCGCCGCTGGCCACTCGCGTGGAGCCCGCCATCGACGCCTCCGCCAATCCTCTGCCCATCGAGGCGGCTGGCGTCAAGCCGCTCGCCGTCCGATGGGAGGCAACCCTCACCCCGCCCGAGTCCGGCGACTACAACCTGGGCCTTGAAGCCGATGGATTCTTCCGCATCCGGCTCGACGGCAAGGATGTCACCTCTGCCTGGGATACTCATGGCGTGGAGACCAGGCTCGGCCGCGTTCATCTTGAGGCAGGCAAGCCGGCGCAACTGCTCGTCGAGTACGCGCCGGGTGAAAAGTCCTCCCCAGCGGCTCGCCTGGTCTGGTCCAAGGTTGATTTCACGCCCCAGCCGGAGGCCGTTGCCGCGGCCCGGAACGCTGATGTCGTCGTGGCCGTTGTGGGCATCACCAGCGAGCTGGAAGGCGAGGAGATGAACGTGCAAGAGGAGGGCTTCAAGGGCGGCGACCGCACCAGCCTTGACCTGCCCAAACCCGAGCAGCAACTGCTGGAAGCCGTGGCCGCCGCGGGCAAGCCGCTGGTGGTGGTTCTCACCAACGGCAGCGCGCTCGGCGTCAACTGGGCTCAGGCCCACGCCAACGCCATCCTCGAAGCGTGGTATCCGGGCGAGGAGGGCGGCGCCGCCGTGGCTGAAACCCTCTCCGGCCGCAACAACCCCGCCGGACGCCTGCCGGTCACGTTCTACAAGGATGTAACTCAGTTGCCGCCCTTCGAGGATTACTCCATGAAGGGCCGCACCTATCGCTACTTTGAGGGAACGCCACTCTATCCCTTCGGCTACGGCTTGAGTTACACCACATTCACTTACAGCGAACTTACCGTTCCGGCCAGCCCGGTAACTGCTGGTAACTCGGTAATCGCTGAAGTTACCGTCACCAATACCGGCCATCGCGCGGGCGACGAGGTAGCTCAAGTCTATCTCAGCTTTCCCAAAGTCTCCGGCGCGCCGCTCAGGGCATTGCGCGCCTTTCAGCGCGTTCACCTGGAAGCCGGCACCTCGCAACGGCTGCGCTTTGAGTTACAGCCGCGCGACCTGAGCATGATCACCGAAGACGGCATCCCCATCGTCGCCGAGGGCAAGTACACCATCTCGGTTGGAGGAGGCCAGCCGAACACCGGCGTCCAGGTACTCTCTCAGACCTTCAAAGTAAATGGAAAACTGGAGCTGCCGGAGTAACTCGATACAATCCGCGGATAGCATGGGGCGCATCCATAACCGTGGAAGCGCCCCTTTCTTTTCGCCTGAGTCTTCGCAGATGGCAGAAACATTGTAGGCTCCTGGGTAACTTGCGAACTGCAACATTTGTCCGTCCGGGAACACTTTGCGCATCTCCGGTGTCTACCTAAGTACAGTGGTTCCGATTGGGATATGCGGAGTGCTTAGAGCCCCGCTCCCCGCGCCGAACTAGCGCGCCGAGCGGCTACCCGCTCGCGTCTGAACATGGCCTCCAAACTCTCAGCCGGAATGGCTGAATTCGTTCTTCAGGAGGCAGGCCATGTTTGAAGACTCAACCTTCGAATCCGCATGCAGAATCCACACCCACAGCCGACAATGGATGGTCGCGGCATTCGGCTTCAACGCCTCCATCCTGCTGGCGTTCGTCCTGATTCCGTTGATTTGTCCCCCGATGCTGCCGCGGCTGTTCAACTCCTTCCTGATGGAAGCGTTTGTGCCGCCCAAGCCCCAGCAGCCGCAACCAACCGTGCAGACAGCCCGGTCCGCAACCGAGATGCAGAACGGCGTTATCTTTGCGCCATCCACGATTCCCGCCCACCCCTACGTGCCTAGTGGGCCGGAACCCCCGATTGATGTTTCAATATCAGGGCCAAACTTCGACAACTCTACCGGTTTCGGTCAACCGTATTCCGGCCATGCTGCGTACCCCGTCGTCCGTCCCGTGGTGAATACCCGGCTACGCATCTCTACCTCAGTCGAGGAAGGACTGTTGATTGACAAGAGGATGCCGGTCTATCCCGTCATCGCCAAGGCTGCCGGAATTAGCGGCACGGTGACGCTGGCGGCTATCATCTCCAAAACCGGGACCATCGAAAACCTGCGCGTCACCGGCGGCCCGGTGATGTTGCAGCAGGCCGCTCTCGATGCCGTGAGCACCTGGCGCTACCGCCCTTATCTGCTCGATGGCCAGCCCGTCGAGGTCGAGACCACGGTGAGTGTCATCTTCACCCTGCAACGGTAAGGGGCGATACCTGGGCGCGCATCCGCAAAATTCTTCTATGAGGATGTGCGCCCCGGGTATCAATGCCTGGGGCACCCATTTGGTGGATAAAACTGCCTTCGTCGCTCACTTCTTCAGCGGCTTGCGCGCAAAGTAAAACAGCGAACCCGCCAACGCCGCAAAGGCCAGGACCGAGACGGCAGGGTTGTCGGTGAAATGGAAGTGGATCGGGCTCACCGGATTGTCCGGATGAACCGTCGTCGCGTAGCCCTTGAGCGCCACGCCGATCAGGCCGGCGATGCCGCCTGCCGCAATCAGCCCGGAGGCAAAAAGTGAGCCCGGCGAGACATCGCCTTCCGCATCCGCGTCGCGTCCCGCTTTCTTCACCGCCGCGTCGACCATCCAGCGCATCACGCCGCCAACAAAGATGGCCAGCGTTGTGCCGATAGAGAGATAGGCGCCCACGGCGAAGGCCAGCGAGCGAATGCCCAGCAGCTCAACGGTGAAGACGATGGAGACGCCCAGCAGCACCAGGCCCCAGGGCAGTTTTTGGCTAAGAATTCCGTTGATGACCGTGGCCATCAGGCGGGCCTGCGGGGCCGGAGCCTTTTCGCCGCCGATGCCGGGAATCCACTGCACCTCGATGCGCTTGGAGGCGGGCGAGTAAAGGTATTTGCCGTCGGCCAGCTCGCTGGAGCCGAGCGCGTTCAGCACGATGTATTCGCTCTTGGCGTGCAGGGTGATCTTCTTGTCCGCGCCGATGACGGGAATCCGGTCATTCATGCCCTCGGGGTTTGACTGCACCACGACGCCGGAGTGCGGAACGGAGAGATCCCAGGCCTGCGGCGCCGCGTGGAACTCCTGCAGCACCTTGTTCATCGCTATAAGAGTACCGCCGACGGCGAAGGTTGAGACCAGAATGCCGATGAGGAAGGCGTAGCGCTGTTTACGCGGCGTGGCTCCGATCAGAAAGCCTGTCTTCAGGTCCTGCGATGTGTCGCCGGCCTCGCACGAGGCGATGCAGACGACGCCGCCAATGGTAATCGCCAACGCCCCGAAGGCTGGAGCGGTCCAGCCCGCAACCAGGAAGATCGCTGATGTGGCCATCAGCGTGGCGATGGTCATGCCGGAGACGGGGTTGGCCGAGGAGCCGATCAGCCCCACAATCCGCGAGCTGACGGTGACAAAGAGGAATCCGAAAAAGACGATGAGCAGCGAGGCGGCCAGATTTTCAATGACTCCTAGCTGCGCTCCCGGCACCGGCTTGAAGTAGAGAAAGAAGAACATCAGCACCACCAGCAGCGCGGAGCCAATCAGCGCCGTGCTCATGGAAAAGTCGTCCTCGGTGCGAAGGGGTTTGGAGGCCGCTGCCTCCGCGCCTTTGCGCATATTCTTGAAGCCCGAGCCGAGCGCGCTGATGATCGTGGGCATGGTCTTGATGAGAGTAATCAGGCCGGCCGCGGCCACTGCGCCCGCGCCCATGGGCCGGATATAGGTAATCCAGAGATCACTGGGGCCCATCTGCGCGATGGGAACGGTGCCAGGATAAACAGGACCGGGCAGCGCCTTGCCGAAGAAATAGATCAAGGGCATCAGCACCAGCCAGGAAAGCACGCCGCCGGCAAACATAACGCCTGCCGTGCGCGGGCCGATGATGTAGCCCACGCCCAGGTACTCGCTGGTTGCATCGGCCTTGATGGACGAGCCTTTCAGCACGTGCTGCGGGCCGAAGTCGGGCCGGTATTCAGGCGTGCCCGGCCATGCGCCGAAGAGGTTTTCATTCTGGAAGAAGGCGTAAAGCGCGCCCAGCCCGAGGCCAAAGAAGACGCGGCTGGCAAATGAGCCGCCCTTCTCGCCGGCAATTAAAACATCGGCGCAGGCCGTGCCCTCGGGAAACTTCAGGCTCTCGTGTTCATCCACGATCAACGGCTTGCGCAGCGGTACCATGAACAGCACGCCCAGAAAGCCGCCGATCAGAGCCAGCATGAAGATGCGGAAGTACTCCAGGTCGAAGCCCAGAAAGATCAGCGCCGGCAGCGTGAAGATGACGCCCGCGGCGATGGACTGGCCCGCGTTGCCCGTGGTCTGGACGATGACGTTTTCAAGAATCGAACTGCGGCCGAAGGCGCGCAGAATGCTGATCGACAGCACCGCGATGGGGATCGATGCGGCCACCGTAAGTCCGGCCCTCAGGCCCACATAAACGGTGACTGCGCCAAAAATAATGCCGAAAAACGAGCCCAGCAGAACGGCGCGGAGGGTGAACTCGGGGCGGTTCTCGTTGGGCGAAACGAAAGGTTGAAAAGCGGGGGGTTGAACGTCGGCCACGGTGCTCCTCCAAAATTCTGTAAGCAAAATTGCTGGAATTCTCTGCCAAGGAAGTTTAACAGCCAAGGGGATGGTAGCGGCAACGAGGGTCTTAGGCAAGCTGAATTGCCGCGCGCGTTTGAAGAGGGGCCATGCGGATCGAGGAGGTGGGCTTGGCGAAACCGGCCCTGAACGCGTAGCGTAGAGGCGGCTCTCGAATCGGCCTATACGGAGAATGCAAGACGCAATGACCAACCCGGCTCTCGCACCAGTGCCCGTCCTGCGGCTCCTCTCGCTTGACCTGCTGCGCGGCGTCACCGTCGCCTTCATGATTATGGTGAACAACAACGGCGGTTCCGGCTCGTGGAGCTTCATGAATCACGCCGCATGGAACGGTATGACGCCCACCGACCTCGTCTTTCCCGCCTTTGTCTTTGTGGTTGGAGCCTCGATCGTCTTTGCCTTTGAAGCGCGGCTGGCCCGTGGCGCCACGCGCATTCAACTGGCCCGGCATACGCTCCAGCGGGCCGCGATTTTGTTCCTGCTGGGCGTGATCGTCAACACTTTTCCGTTCTTCGGAATCGAGTACGTCCGTTTTTACGGCGTCTTGCAGCGCATTGCCTTCTGCTACCTGCTGGTGGGCCTCTTTTACCTGTGGGACCAGCGCGTGTGGACCAAAGTCGCGGCGCTGGTGGCGGCGCTCGTGGGTTACTGGTTTCTGCTCCGCTGGGTTCCGGTCCCCGGCGCCGGTATGCCCGGCCGCGATATTCCCTTCATGGATCAAAGCCAGAACCTGGTCTCCTGGATCGACCGCCAACTCATGCCCTATCACCTCTATCTGCAACCGCCGGCACACAACCTGCGCGACCCCGAGGGACTCCTCAGCACCTTGCCCGCTCTGGGTACCACGCTGCTGGGAGTGTTGACCGGGCTTTGGTTGCGCGCGCGCAAGCCGGTCGCGGCCAAAGCACTGGGCCTGGCCGCCGGCTCCCTGGGCTTGCTTGCCACCGGCTACCTCTGGTCCCTCTGCTTCCCGCTCAACAAGAACCTGTGGACCAGCTCCTATGTGCTGGTGGCGACCGGATGGTCGCTCTTCGTGCTCGCGCTGGCCTATTGGGCTGCCGACGTGCGCGGCTGGCGCAAAGGTTGGACCTGGCCCTGGCTCGTCCTCGGCTCAAATGCCATCGTGGCCTACCTTTTCAGCGAGCTGGTTCCCAGCGGCCTCTATACCATTCGTTTTACTGCCGGTGGACGCCGGACCAACGTGCTGGCCTGGGTCTTCAACCACATCTTCGCGCACATCCCCAACCCCGGCTGGGCGGCCTTCGCCTACTCGGTTGCGAGCCTGGTGTTTTGCTTTGTTCCCGTCTGGCTGCTCTATCGCAAGAGGATATTTGTCAAGGTGTAGGGGCGGCTTACCCGTCGGTACGAATGTGTCGTTCCCTGTCTAGTTCTTGAGAGCGGTGAAGAGTCCGCTCAGTCTATTTGCCCAGCCGCCTTGACCGGTCGGAAGAGCCACAAATCGAGCAGAGCAAACAGCAGCCCGCCGACGGTGAACTTGAACCACACAGGAGCTGCGGACGGGGAGAAGAAGCCTTCCAGCAAACCGGCGATCACCAGCAAGGGAATGATGCCGCTGACCAGCCGCGTGGCTTCGATGCCGCCGCGGGCCACCGACTCCCGCCAGCGCAGCGCGCCGGGAAAGAGCATGGCGTGGCCCAAGCGGAAACCGGCCCCGCCGGCGATGAGAATCGAGGGCAGCTCCAGCGACCCGTGCGGAGCCACAAAGCTCCACAGCGCCCGCGACATCTCGTAATGGTGGCAGGCCGCGCCGATTACGCCCAGCATCAGGCCATTCTGGAAGAGCGCCAGAAACGTTCCCAGCCCGAAGGCGATGCCCCCGGCAAAGGTGATAAAGCTGACCGAGAGATTGTTGGTCATGATGAAGCTGGAGGCCATCGGCGCCACGCTCACTACCGATTCGGTCCACATCGTGTGTCGCTCCATGGTGGCGATCATCTCCGGGCCGACGAAGTGGCGCATGAACTCCGGCCGCGCGTTGGTGAGCGCCGCGCCCAGCAGGCCAAAAGCCACGAAGACCAGCGCCGAGGCCGCGACATAGCCGATCTGGCGCTGAAAAATGACCGGATACTCGTCGCGCAGGAAGCGAAAGAGGGTGAGAAGATTGGCCTTGCGGCCCGAATAGATGATATGGTGGGCGCGAGCCAGCAAATGATTCACGTGCTCCGCGTAGGTGCGCGAGGTCGAGTCCTGGCGCAGCACGGAGAGGTCTGCCGCCACCTGCCGGTAGAGCAGGGCCAACTCCTGCAACTCCGCGCGGGAGAGCTGTCCCAGGCCGCTTGCGTCGGATTGGGCCAGCAGAGCGGCCAGCCGGTCCCAGTGGGGCCGACGCTTGAGAATCCACTGGTTGGAGAGGATTTGCGCCATGGAGTTGAATTCAGATCAGCTTAACATTGCTACGCCGGAACTGGTGGACATTGAGATGCCCCTGGCCGGCATCGGCAGCCGTTTTATCGCTCTGCTGGTGGATACGCTGATCTGGATCGCAGGCTTTCTGGTGGTTTTGGTGCTCCTCGCCATCTTCCTGCCGGGCATTGCGGCCTTCTCGAAGATTTCAGCGGAATGGGTCGTCGCCCTCGTAATTTTCATCATTTTCCTGGCCAACTGGGGCTACTTCACGCTCTTCGAGGCTTTCTGGAACGGCCGCACTCCGGGCAAGCGGGTGGCGCGGATTCGCGTCATCCAACGCTCCGGCCGCGCCATTGGCCTCTTCGAGTCCATGGCCCGCAACCTGGTCCGCTATGTGGATATGCAACCCTTTCCGCTCTATGCCGTGGGAGTGATCGCCATCTTCTCCACCCGCCATCACCAGCGGCTGGGCGATCTGGCAGCGGGCACGCTGGTGGTGCGGGACCGTGTGCAGGAGGCGCCGCTGTGGGGCGACTCGGGAGCCCGGACCTTCACCGCGCAGATCTTTGTCCCCAGCGCACCGGCTCCGGAGCCGCACAACACCTACTCCCTGCCGGCTACCGGCATCGCCAGGCTCTCGTCCACCAACCTGGAGGTTCTGGAGGGATTTTTTGCGCGCCGGCTGGACATGAGCCTGCCCACGCGCCACGCGCTGGCCGAGCGGATCGCCGCCGCCATCCAGGCAAAATCCGGACTGGAGCCGCCCGCCGGCGCCAGCGTGGAGACCTTCCTGGAGGCAACGGCCCGCCAACTGCGCGATCAGGCGCGTATGCAATAAAGCTGATTAGTCTTGGCTATTTCGAGAGATGGCTCCGGGATTCGATGGCCTTTTCCTGCTCCAGCAACGCCGCCAGCGCCCGCTCCGGACAGATGTGCCGGGCCTCCACGCTTGCCAGCTCCTTGTCCGTTTCCACAGACGAGGCGATGGTCATGAAGCAGAAAAGGCAGCGGGTGTTGTAGGTCCCGTTCTCGTTCTGGGTGCGGCTGTACATCGTTACCTCGGGAGTTGCCGAAAGATTGAACGATGTTAGACAACCTTCTGTTTCACCGACGTGACCTGTGTCACTGGGGTATGTTTGCTGTCCTCCAGGGGGCACATCTTCCCAGAAAAGTCTCTACTGGGGAATTCCCTGGTTGGGGTTGCGGCGCAGTTGCCAGCAGGGAGCTTGCCCTGCCTGTGGGAACAAGGAGACCGAGCAGGGCACATCGATGGAGCCGAGATAGTCGAACTCCTGCTTGTTGCCCTTGAGCGGAATCGTCACGTAGCGGTTGACGGTGACCCTGGACTGGGGCGAGCCACGCAGCTTGTAGACGGCCCAGTCACCGGCGTAAATCACCACAAACGCCGCCGCCAGCGCCATCAGCACCCGCCCCAACCAAACCATCCATAAACGCATCATGCGGATTCAGCCTTTCTGAATAAGTTTCTTTGCCGTAGGCGACGCCAGCAGGCAGGCGCGACCCAGCTTGCCGCGGTCAGCGCGCATCTGCCGGTCGTTGCCCAGCGCGGCTAGCGTGGCGCTGAGGATGGAGCCGGCCGCGGCGTCGGCGGGCGCGCAGATGCTGTAGTGCATCCACTTGCCCTCGCGGCGCGCGGCCACCACGCCAGCCTGGCGCAGGTAAGCCAGATGCCGCGAGATTTTGGGCTGGCTCTGGCCGAGAATTTCGACAAAGTGGCAGACGCAGACTTCGCGGCCGGCCATCAGGTTCAGCAGGCGCAGGCGGGTGGTGTCGGCCAGGGCCGCAAAGAGGCCGGCCAGGTTGGGGGATTTGGAGCAACGTCCCATGAATTTATTATATACGGGTTGACAAATATAACGTCCGTGAATATATTTGCTTAAGCGCATGTGAGGCGCTTGATATGGACACGAAAACACTGGTTCAGGAGAAATACGGCGCCGCCGCGCGGGAGGTTCGGAAGAGCGGCAGTGTGGCCTGCGGCGATCCGGCGCTGCGCTGTTGCGACCCCATCACCACCAACCTCTACAACGAGGCTGAGAAGAGCGGGCTGCCGCCGAGCGCCGTGCTGGCTTCGCTGGGCTGTGGCAATCCGACGGCGCTGATTGAGCTGAAGCCAGGGGAGACGGTGCTGGACCTGGGCTCCGGCGGGGGCATCGACGTGCTGCTCTCCGCCAAACGCGTGGGGCCTTCCGGCAAGGCTTACGGCCTGGATATGACCGACGACATGCTGGCCCTGGCCCGCGAAAACCAGCGCCAAGCGGGCGTGGAAAACGTCGAGTTTCTCAAGGGCGAGATTGAAAGCATCCCCTTGCCCGATAACTCGGTGGATGTGGTGATCTCCAACTGCGTTATCAACCTCTCCGCCGACAAGGACCGCGTGCTGCGCGAGGCCTTCCGGGTGCTGAAGCCGCGCGGGCGGTTTGCCGTTTCCGACATTGTTGTCCGCGGCGAAGTTCCCGACGTGGTGCGCAAGAATATGCTGCTCTGGGCGGGCTGCGTCTCCGGCGCGCTGGAAGAGCGGGAGTACACGGCCAAGCTGGCCGCCGCGGGCTTCTCCGGCATCTCTGTCGAGCCGACGCGCGTGCACTCGGTCGAGGATGCGCGGCATTTCCTGGCGGAGGCGGGCATCGATGCGGACGCCGTCGCGCCACTGATCGAAGGCAAGTTCATCAGCGCCTTTGTTCGGGCTACCAAACCCGGGACAACAAAATCGGCAGACGGATGCTGTGCGCCGGGCTGCTGCAACAATTGAAACGAGACAGGAGAAGATCATGCACAAGACTTACAACATACTCGTGCTATGCACCGGCAACTCGGCGCGCAGCATTATGGCAGAAGCGCTCTTCAACACGCTGGGCGCGGGGCGTTTCAAAGCCTACAGCGCGGGCAGTCATCCGACGGGCAAGGTCAATCCCTTCGCCATCGAGCAGGTGCAGCGGCTGGGTTATCCAGTGGATGGCCTGCGTAGCAAGAGTTGGGATGAGTTCGCCGCACCCGGCGCGCCGCAGATGGATTTTGTCATTACTGTCTGCGACAAGGCGGCCGGCGAAATGTGCCCATTTTGGCCCGGCCAGCCGGTAACGGCGCATTGGGGCTTTCCCGACCCAGCGGCCGTCGAAGGTTCGGACGAAGAGAAACGTGCGGCATTCACGCAAATTTTTCATCAGATGCGCAATCGCGTGCAGCTCTTGCTCAGCCTGCCGCTGGAGTCGCTGGACCGCATGGCAATCGAAAAACAAGTGCGCGCCATCGGAAAAGTACCGCTATAACTGCGCGCATTGCCGCAATGGAGAAATGAAATGCAGACAGACCCACAACCTTGCTGCCCAGTGCCGGGCGGCGCTGCAAAGCTCTCGTTCATTGACCGCTTTCTGACGCTCTGGATTTTTCTGGCCATGGCGGCCGGCGTCGCGCTGGGGCGCTTTGTGCCGGATGTGCCCGCGCTGCTGCAACGCTATCAGGCGGGTACCACCAACATCCCCATCGCCGTGGGCCTGATTCTGATGATGTATCCGCCGCTGGCCAAGGTGCAGTATGAACGGCTGGGCGAGGTCTTTCGCAATCGCAAGGTGCTGGGCCTCTCATTGGTGCAGAACTGGGTGATCGGGCCGGTGCTGATGTTTGCGCTGGCAGTCATCTTTCTGCGCGGCTATCCGGAGTACCGGACCGGCCTGATTCTGATTGGCCTGGCGCGCTGCATAGCCATGGTGATTGTGTGGAATGAGCTGGCGAAGGGAGACACCGATTACGCCGCCGGCCTGGTGGCCTTCAACAGCGTCTTTCAGGTGCTCTTCTACAGCGTCTACGCATGGTTCTTTCTGGCTGTGCTGCCGCCGTTGGTTGGCTTGAAAAGCGTGGTGGTCGATATTCGCATGAGCCAGATCGCACAAAGCGTTTTTATTTACCTTGGCATTCCGTTCCTGGCCGGAATGCTGACGCGCTTTGTATTGGTGCGCGCCAAGGGCCGCGCGTGGTATCAGACGCGCTTTGTGCCCGCCATCAGCCCGCTTACGCTGACTGCCCTGTTATTCACCATCGTGGTGATGTTCAGCCTAAAGGGCAACCTCATCGTGCAGCTTCCTCTGGATGTGCTGCGCATCGCCGTGCCGCTGTTGATCTACTTTGTGGTGATGTTTTTTGTCAGCTTCTGGATGGGCCGCGAAGTGGGCGCGGATTACTCGAAAACCGCCACACTCTCGTTCACCGCCGCGAGCAATAACTTCGAGTTGGCCATCGCCGTTGCGGTCGCCGTCTTCGGCCTCAACTCCGGCGCGGCGTTTGCGGCGGTGATCGGCCCGCTGGTCGAGGTTCCGGCACTGATTCTGCTGGTGCAGGTCTCGCTGTGGCTCAAGAGGCGCTGTTCCTGGTGATATCAGAGCGCAGGCCGAGCCAGGCCAGATAGCCCAGTTGAATGGCCCAGGTGACGGCGTAGGCGGCGACAAGGTACAGGTGGTCGAGATGTGCTACGAGGGCATCATGATCGGCGACGGACATACGGCGCATCCAGTCGATGGGGGGTTCGGAAGGGGCAAAGAAGATCAGGGAGCAGGCCCATCCGAGGAGGGCGATGGGGAGGGCGAATAGAAGGCCGATGGCGAGTTTTTTCATCATTTACCTCGATTTTGCAACAGATTCCAGCCGGGTTTATGCGTTCAGGACGTCTTGCACTTCCTGGGCGGCGGCTTTCTGGCTCTGGCGCTCGACGTAGTAGCGCACCACGAGGATGAGCAAGCCCCAGGCGAGCCACGCGAGGATGTTCCAGGCAAAGGCGTGCAACATTCTGGGATCCTTGAAGCCGGAGTCGGCGTCTCCGCCAAAGACTGGGGCAGGATGCTGCATGCGCCACCAGCGGTTGGACATATAGACGATGGGCACGTCGAGGGCGCCGAAGATGCCGAGGACGGCGGCCAGCGTCTGCACCTGCGGCCCGGCGGCAAAGCGGCGCAGCAGCAGGTAGCTGACGTAGATGAGCCACAAGACGAGGGTGGTGGTGAGGCGCGCATCCCAGGTCCACCAGATGCCCCATGCGCGGCGGCCCCACAGCGGCCCGGTGATAAGGACCACGGTGCAAAAGACCACGCCGACCTCGGCCCCGGCCAGCGCCCAGGCGTCGGAGATCTGCGCCCAGGCATCGCGGCTGCGGCGGAAACTCAAATAGCCGATGGAGCCGGCCAGCGAGATGGCGAAGAAGAGGAAGGCGATCATCGCCGAGGGCACGTGGTAGAAGATGATGCGATAGAGTTCGCCCTGCCCGCCCAGCCTGTCGTCCGCGGGGGCAACATAGATGGCCTGGTAAAAGCCCCAGATTAGGAGGGCGACGGTGACGGCGGCGTAGAGGCTGATGGCGAGTTTTTTCATGGGGAATCCTGTGGAACCCTACCAGTGTACAAGGGCGACCACCTGCGGTGGGGCAGCCGCCTTCGGCTTTTCCGCGCAAGAAAAAAGGCGCGGAGGCACGGGGCATTTGTGGACAAATCTACTCGTAGGCCAAAGCGTCGATAGGGTCCTTACGGGCGGCTATCCAGGCCGGATAGAGCGCGCCACAGATGGCTCCGGCAAAGGCGATAGCGGCTCCCCGGACGATCCACTCCACGGTAATTTCGAAGTGCAGCCCGGGGTAGAGATGTCCGATCAGCAGTTTCACGCCATACGTTCCGGCAATGCCCACCAGCACACCGGCCACTGCCAGTATCGCGGTTTCGCGCAGCACCACGCTGACGATGACCAGCTTGGATGCGCCCATCGACTTGAGAATGCCGATCTCCCGCGTCCGCTCCAGCACCGCCGTATACATCGACTGGAAGATCACCAGAAACCCTACGAGAACCGCGATGAAGGTGACCACGTCGAGGGCGATATTGAATCCGGGTATCTTGTCCGGCGTCATCTGCTCGAGCCAGTCGTCGATGGTCTCCACCGGGTTGCCTTCCAGGCCGCGCGTAGCGTGGATCTCCTGAATGACGGCGTTCTCGTTGGCCGGGTCGTCGCACTTGATGTAGAAGAGCGAGGCCTTGCCCTCGGAGCCCATCAACTCCCCCATCTTATCGAGACGCAATAGCTTGCGTCCGCCCTTGCCGTGTTCCACGATGCCCACGATGCGAAAGGAATGATCCATGATGGTGATCTGTTCGCCCACGCGATGGCCGCCATCGGCGCTGGCCGCGATGTCATCGATGATCACGTCATCAGGCCCCTGAAACGGTCCGCCGGAGAGGTAGACAAAGGGCTTCAGAGCATCGAAGCTGGAATAGTCGATGCCGTAAAGCACCTCGATCTTGCGGTCGGTGTTGAGCTTCTGAATCACCGGCGAGGCAACCGCCACGTGGGGCAGCCGCCGCAGGACCTCGACAATCTTGGCCGGCATGGGCGCGCCGCTGACCCCCACCATGATGCTGGCATTGGAGGGCCGCATCATCAGGTCGGCTCCGATGCCGTTGGTGCGCTGCTTGGTGTCATTCAATATGCCCATGAAGATGCCCACGATGGACAGGATCATAATGACTTCAATGGCCACCGCCAGCACGCTGATGATGGAGCGGACAGGGCGCTGCAGCAGATTGGCAAAGATGAGCTTATTCATTCCCGATGACGGCTCCGCGAGGCTGCAAATCGCTAAAAAACCTCGCTTTCAGGGTAACAGCCCTGGGGTGGCGGAGCCGGGAGCGAGGGTGAATCGCGGCTGAATAGGCGTTCGGTCCGGCTATAGCGAAACCAGAGTAGCTGTATTCGGAAGCAACCCCGCCAAGTGGCTTTTTCCTTAAGAAAAAGCCACATCGAACACTCTCGGCAAGCGCACGTTTACTCTGGTTTCGCTCTAAAATCCGTAGCCACCTGTAAATAAAGGGAAAAGGCAATATATTTTCTTTGACCAAAGCAGGAGGCAGGTTTATTGTTGAGGGGTAAAAGGGGTAAACTAGTTAGTTGTACGAGCGTTTTCTGGTCAACGATGAGCAAATTTGGAGAAGACCTGCGCATGGAGCGGTTGTCCCGCGGCATCGCGCTGGAAGACATTACGGCGGTGACCAAGATCAGCCAGCGCCACTTGATCGCGCTGGAGCAGGATAAGTTTCGCCAGCTTCCCGGCGGGATTCTGAGCAAGGGCATCGTGCGCGGCTACGCGGGCGCCGTGGGCCTGGACCAGAACGAATGGACAGAGCGTTTTCTCAAGGCCTATGCCGCCAGCGGGCAGATGCTCGACGAAGACCGCAGTTGGCTGGAGTTTGCCGCGAACGTGGGCAGGGCTCGCCACCAGCGCGGCTACGCGGTGGAGTCTCACCTGCGCTGGGTCGGCGTGACACTGCTGCTGCTGGTGGGGATCGCGGCCGCTTTCCTGGCGGTGCGCTACTTTGGCATGCACGCCGGCTGGTGGCCCACTCTGCTGCCCATCAAACTTGGCTAGACCCGCTTTGCAGTTGCCTCGATCTGCGCCCCGCTGGAGGCTCGGCAAAGGGTGTGCCCTTAGCCAATATTAAGAATATTGAAGCCCAAATAATCCGTAATAATTTGCTTGCCCGGCAGGCGGAAGACCCTGTATGCTTCCCGTCATCAAATCGAAGCCAACTTTACTGGCTCGATATGCCGAGATTTCCGTCGCGCCGTGACTCGGCTCTGGAAAATCCACTTCAAGGAGAGGTAAAACCATGAGTCTGCGCAAGCTGTTTCTGCTTTCGATGGTGGCCGCCCTCTGTCTGGGCCGGCCTGCGTTTTCACAGCTAAACGGGATAGAGGTTGCCGGGGGCGCGATTGCTCAGGTGATTGGCGGCAAGTCGCCAGCCGTGAAGGTTACGAACGCCGAAGGCAAGGAAGTGGCGTCGATTCCCATTGAAAAGGATCCTGGGTCCTCCATCTATTCGAAATCCGCCAACACGCTTTACGTATTACATTCCGAAAAGAAGGATGAACACTTTATCAGCGCCGTCAACCTGACAACGAATCGGATAGACAAGCAAATTGATGTGGGGAATGACTGGAAGGAAGGCATTGGATTGACAGTGGAGTTGTTTATGTCGAGCGATGGTCACCGCCTGTTTTGCTATACAAATGGCAAGCATTCAGAGCCTGCTATAAAAGTTATCGACACGTCATCGAATGAAATCATCGCGACATACGTCGGCTTCGACACAATCGATCAGGCCATAAAGAATAAACATCAATCATATTTTTTCTGCAAATTCCTGGCCGCTGATGGAGATGATCTTATTGTAGAAACTGGTGTACAGCGATACTTGGACAATCAGAGTGAAAAGTACGCGGATCATATTGTGGGCTTTTCCGGTTTGTCTCCAAAGCAGAAATTCATAATCGATACTGGCGGGTCATTGGATGCGATAATGTTTTCCAAGGACAAGAAATACCTTTTTGGAACAATCGTAGGAAACAAAAAAACTGGAGGATCATTGGTCATCTTCGACCTCGAAAAAGGAACGTCTGTTACTCACGCTCTGACCGACCATCCACTGAAGCTCCTCCGCCTTGGACCGAACGGAGAACCCTGGGTATTGAGCAACCAGGAGATGCGCGCCTTTTCTGAAACCGGAGAGCCCGGCGATCGGCGAATACCACTCAACAAACCAGCCAAATCGGATGCAAGCGGAGAAACAGGCGCATTCCTTTTTCGGGGTTGTGGTTGCTCTCCCGGCGAAACCATCAGCCTGGGAAATGACTATGCGGCTATACAAATCAACACCATATTCGGTGGCTCCCAACACAAGGTGGCTTTGATTGACCTGAAAAAGCTGCAATTATATGCCATTATCCCAACTATCAGTGCCGCTGAGATCACTAGGATTCGGACCAGTCGATATTTGTCTGCTGTTGTAGCATCCATGGCGGCGCGTGGAACGATCATGTTTTACCCGAATTTGGTGATGAGTAACGAATTGCTCGCGGCGCGTCCGGATGGGCGGTTCCTTTTCGTGTTGGATCTGGATGCCGATAAGGTTACGGTCATCGATGTGCAGACTGCAACGGTTGTGCGGCGCATTCCGGTTAACGGTACCGTAACCAAACTTCAGCTTTCGGCTGACGGAAAACATCTGATTTGCGCCGGGAAAAAGCCCCAGCAGATTAATCTGGAGACGAACGAATTGGAGAATTGAGGGGAATCGCAATTCGTCACGTGGAAATAGCGTCTCACCGGCCTCTGTTCCCCGTTCGCTGCAACTCGTTGCCCCCGCCCGCTGGCGGCAATTACCATAGAACCATGCATCCCAGGGCTCACGCCTGACGGTGCTGGCGTGTGCTGTGCGAGAGTGGGTCCGATGCGGCAGAGAATTCCTCCGCGGCGGTGATCCAGCATGAACCGGTCCTCGCTCCAGGCTGCCCAAATTGAATTCCCTGCAATGGGAGGAGAGTTAAGTTGAGCGACCGTTTCTTGTTTACCTCTGAGAGCGTCACCGAAGGCCATCCGGACAAGATGGCTGACCAGATCTCCGACGCCATTCTGGACGCCTGCCTGGAGCAGGACCCCTACAGCCGCGTCGCCGCCGAGACCCTGACGGCCACCGGCCTGGTGGTCATCGCCGGCGAGATCACCACCACGGCCTACGTCGATTTCCAGAGCCTGGTGCGCGGCGTTGTGGCCTCCATCGGCTACGACAACGCGGCGTATGGCTTCGACTCCAACACCTGCGCCGTCATCTCGTCCATCAACAAGCAGTCGGGCGACATTGCCCAGGGCGTGGACACCGGCGGCGCCGGCGACCAGGGCATGATGTTCGGCTACGCCTCCAACGAAACCCCGGAGCTGATGCCGGCGCCCATCTCGC
>Ga0181521_10001023_pt1 | contig 34536 bp, 28 predicted proteins | sample PEATcosm2014_Bin_32_FD_119764 | JGI IMG/M metagenome (GOLD analysis project Ga0181521, IMG submission 119764) | Peatland microbial communities from MTU Mesocosm Facility, Houghton, MI, USA - PEATcosm2014_Bin02_60_metaG | ecosystem: Environmental > Terrestrial > Soil > Wetlands > Peat | place...
GACCTAGCGGGGGGAAAATCTTCTCCGTAGCACCTGCGGAGCTGTCGTCCGGGAAGTCCCATAAGGTTCTCGGTGGAAGGGGTTGCTGGTCGTTCGGCCTGAAGGTAAAGGGCCACCAATACTGGTTTTCTTTTGTGCCGGGTGGAGGGGAATGCAGCAGGCCGGACCGATGTGGCGACCCCCGGGAACAACCAGGAAGAAGCCGTCTCCAATTACGTCGCTCAGGCAATTGGAAGACTGGCGCCAGGAGGCCTCGGCAAGTGAACGGCAGTCGCTCATCAGGCCGCCGGCGCGAGGGGAGAAACAATCAACGAGATCCCTGTGACTCTCGGACAGCCGGATAAGCTTGAACGCACAGATGCTGACTGGAGTTCAAGAGTCAGGTCCAAACACGAAGGGCCGCCGCTTGACTTCGTAGGCAGGCAGGTGTATAAGGCACACTCGCGGCGGAGGGCGAAGCTAGCAAGGACGGAGCCCGGGTAACCAGGTAGCCGCTCCCCCGTGACGTCAATCGGACTCACAGAGAATGGAGGCGAGGCTCGATGGGATATTCAGGCCGAGCAAACGCGCGCGCAAAGCCCCGGGCATATTGTGCAGCAGGCCTTACTCTCCTTCTATTTGCCTGCAGTTTGGCGCGTCCCACAAAAATCAAACAGATTCTAGCCCAACCGCGGGAGTTTGACGGCCGCACTGTTGTTATCGCGGGCGAGGTGAAGGAGAGCGCAAACGTGCTGGTCATGAGATATTTCGTGGTCAAAGACGATACCGGTGAGATTGTTGTTGTCACTGACGGAGCCGTGCCAAACCCTGGCGAGAAGATTCGTGTGAGGGGGCGCGTGAATCAGGCGTTTGCTTTCCGTGGCAACTCGCTCACGGTAATTATCGAGGAACCGGGAAGGTAGCAACTTGTTGGCCTTAGAACCAGCGATGCTCTGAAAGTGGATCTCACGCAAGGGGGGCGGATTCGAGGCCGTGGAGGGGAGCGTGGTGGATCTTTCTGCAGGGACCAGCGGGATAGGGGAACGCTTCTCGGATTGGCAAGTCGCAAAGCCGAGTCGTCAGAACGGCCTTACACGCAGGATCGGACTGGCGCCCGGAGCAGGATTTTCCCTGGTCATATTCGTCATACTCATTGGCCTCAGCCTGGCTACAGCCGGCTGCTCGTCGACCAGTCGTCGAGTAGCAGACGCCTCGCAGGAACTTGCGGGGCAACTGAGCAAACCTTCTCGCCCAACCCAGACGGCTTTTCCAGCTCACACCTCCGACGCTGAGCAGAGCGTTTACATTGATGCTTCACTATCGATGGCGGGGTATACGCGGGAAACGAACCAGCAGAGCACTTTTGACAAGTTGCTCGACCAACTTGGCTACGCCCTGCCCATGTGCCACGTCTATCGCTATGGCCAAGCGGGAAAAATCGCGCCCAAGAACGTTTCGGAACTTTTCACGCCTGCGGCTTTTGGACATAGCCTGCACAACCCGGAATTCTATAGTTTGCAGTTCAATCCGGACGACCGCCTGATCGAGATGCTGGCGGCTGAGAATCCAGCGGCCTTTTCGGTCCTGGTCACGGATGGCGTTTATTCAGCGCCCACGGGCGGCACGTCACCTCCGGTGGTGGAGGCCATGGGCAAGTGGATGAAGCAAGGGCGGTATCTGGGCATTCTAGTCTTCAGGAGTTCTTACCACGGGCCCTTCTATTCCGAGCTGAAGTACGGCATGCTGGGATCCGTCGCGGTTTCAGATCGCCCCGTGTACGCATTTGTGTTCAGCCCTACCCGCCAGATGTTTGCCAATCTGCAGGAGAAATTGGGCCGTGAGTTTCCGAAAATGCAAACCATCTTCTTTTCGGACGACGCCGTTCACTGCCAGGTGGGGATGCCCAGCGGCAACCTCCCTCTCTATTCACAGGCGCAACCCCCTAACGTGCCTTACCACTGGCAGATGTTCGGAGCGGCTATTTTCGGATCGCAAGCCCAGGCCGGACTTCCATACAATATTGCATACGACCTAAAAGAATATTACCCTGCTGGTAAAATCAGCCTCGACGTGGGAACGCAGTACTACCAGTGGGTCAACCGCGCGTTTAAGGAACCGGAGCCCGGCGCCCGACCTCGGATCGCCTGCGACATCAGTCCTGACAAGACGAGCGTTATATCGTCCCTGTCCACCCCGGCCAAGTGCGCTATCAAGATCACTCCCGTCCTGGTGCGGGATGCGGCGGCTAACTACGGCTTTTATGCGTTCAAGGTCAATGCCAGCGTCGGCTCGCTGCGCGACGAGATTCGCCAGCTCTCCACGTGGGACGACAGCCTGCCGCAGAATGCCAATCAGACCTTTAGGTTTTATGAGTTCGTGGCGCAGATTACTAGCGTGCATTTCCAGATCGTTCTAGCTAAGGAAAATTCCCCCTGGCTCTTTGTGACGGTGAAGAACAACCCTTAGTGGTGCTATCGACTCTTGGCCGCTTAGGATTTGGTTGTCCGAGTGAATGGACGGAGGTTCGATACGATGTCTCGAGACCTGAAATCACTCAGGTGGCTTCCCCTTTTGCTGATCGCGGCGCCCACACTGGCTCGCGCTCAGGTGGTGGTATCAGCCTACGACCGCGAAGCCTGGTTCGACACGCGCTGGTGGGCGGCGGTGATCTTTGGGCTCCTGCTCGGCGGGCTGATCGGAGCCCTTCGCCTGACCCGGCTCCAGTTCCATCCGGGCGAGTTCTCCGTAGACAGTCGGGCGCGAGTGGAATTCTTCCTGTGGGGAGTTGTGGCGCTCCTACTGGGGGCGGTCTTCCTGCTGTTCGATGGCTGGCTGCTCTTTGTGCCTGCTACCCGAATAGCTCTGGGCTTCCTCGACGCCTTTTGGGGTGTGTGGTTCTGTAATTATACGCTGGGCCTCGTCGGGATCGTGGCAGCGTCCTTTTTCGTCGCCGGGGCAATCACCACCCGCTTCGTTCCCGGCAGCCGCTGCAAGTACGCTCTCTGGCCGGGCCCGAGAGCGGAATGAATGTCAACGTCGCGCGAGTGCCACAAGCGCTGGAGCACGGGCCTGCCGCCCGCGCTAGGCTATCAAATGCAGGGGTACGCCGTGGCGTGCCCAATCAGTAAGAAAGAGGCCAAAGATGAATAACTATGTGATCGCCATGGGTGGCACGGGTACGCGGTGCCTTGAGGCAATGGTCTATCTCACGGCAGCGGGGATCTTCGAGTTCGATCGTAACACTCCCCTGCAAGTGCTTATCCTCGATCCTGATAAGAATAACGGCAACAGCAAGAAGACGAATGAGCTCATTGCCAGCTATCAACTACTGCAAAATGCGATTCAGCCGGAGGCGGAACAGGAGAGGTATCCCCGGCCAGCGGGGGCGTTTCGTACAAAGATCAATCCCGGCGGTGAGCCCGTTTTCTGGCAGAACCCTTCCGAAAACCAGAAATTCAGGAATGCGATCCAATACGACCAAGAGCTGGACCAAAATGCGAGGCATTTCCTAGACCTGTTCTTTTCAGGGCAGGACCTGGAGATGGAACTCGACGTTGGTTACCGCGGGCGCACCGGCGTGGGCGCGATAGCCATGAGGCAGCATCTTCAGGCGTCCTCGACCAACCCCGTTTACGGGCTAAAACCGTTTGTGGAGAAACTCAGCGATGACGCCCAGAAAGGTACCAGCCCGAAGCTGTTTGCGACCGGGTCCGTATTCGGCGGAACGGGCGCGACCGGCCTAGCCAGCATCCCCGAACGCATCAAGGGTTTTGTGAATCCTCGGCGCCAAGAGGGAGCCGGCGGCGTGACGGTTGGAGACAAGATCCGTTTCGGATGCGCCATGATGGCGCCTTACTTTGTCTTTCCCTCTTGCCCGCGGGAAACGGCGGAAAAGGGGCCGGCGCCAGAGGCGGCATTGCACCCCGTGGCGACCAAGGCCGTTCTTATGCATTACGGACACGAACATCCTCCATATCAACATATTTACTTGATTGGTGCTCCCAACAGGAAACAAACCAATAAGGAGCACGTGAGCGGAGGGGGGGAGCAGCGGAACTCGCCTCACTATGCGGAACTCGTCGCGGCTTTGGCGGCGTGGGATTTCTTTGGGCGGGCGAAGGTGGACCCGTCCGATAGAAAGCTTCACTACGCCGACAGCATTTCGACGACCCCGAACCAGCAGCAGGGGGACAGAGAGGATCGGGCAAAGGACGTGGGCGTGGGCTGGTCAACCCTCCCGGTCCGGCTTGGTGCACAAAATGATGCGAGCGCGCGAAACGTGTTGAAGTATCGGCTCGTGGCCTTTACCACATTCATGTACTTCTACAAGAATTTCCTTTTTCCGGCGATTGAAGCCAAACAACACTTGAAAGCGATTTTCTATCGGAATAACTTCCACAGCCTCAGCCTGGGGAGCGGACAGAACCCTGATTGGGTTAAAGCCTTGAATAACTTTGCCACGCTGTACCTGAGTTGGCTAGAGAAAGTGGGCGAGACCATTGACGTCGTTCCTGCGGACGCCAACGACCGGCTGTTTGCGTTCGATGCTTTCAAAACGGCGCTACAGAAGCCTGAGGTATGTGCCGACTTCCTCCGACGGCTGGCTCCTCACCCCGAGGCGCTAAGCGGGGTGGAAGCTTACAACAACTTTATGGACGAACTCAATGGCCGAAAGATCGCGCAGCCGGGGCAAGCTACCGCCGCTGGGTTGTTGATACACCTCCTTTATGAAGCGGCCTGGAGCTTTTGCGAGAAGAATTACAAATGGAGAGCCGACGGTAGCGCTGCGTGAGCGTTCCCCGCTCGCGAAATCGTTCGCGTTTTATTGGGTCAACTTGAGAGAGCCAGCATGAGGAGAGCAAATGTCGCAATATAGTCCGGAACTTCGTACAAAAGACAAGGACGCGCAGGCCGGCAGGGAAGGTATCAATGGTTGGCCGAGCGTCGGAACCTGGGAGGAGACGAAAGACTTCAACCATCTGAAGTCGTTCGGTGAAGCGCTCCACGTGCCGAAGTCAACCGCTGGGGCTGATCTTCTGAACAGCATTCCCACTCCTTGGGCCCGCCTCTTGCTGTTCGAGAGCGCCCTTAACGACGAAAAGCACCCAGCGCATGACGAAATAACGAAGCAGTGGCGCGGCCTGCTCGGTGTTCTCGCTTTGGCCGACTGCTTGGGACTCGACGTGCGCGCTACTCCTCTCGCACTTGGAGGCGAGGGGCAACCAGAAATTATCAAGGCGTTCAGAGATCTGAGGCCGAAAGAATCTGTCCGTGAAGCAGACGAAACCCTTACAGAAAAGAAAAACGAGGCCCAATGGAATAGTTTCTATCTGATCTCCGTCGATAATATCCCCCTTGGTTCGACCTCGCCGCGAACGCTGGTTTTTACCGGCGTAGCTCACGCCTGTCCCGCCTCCATTCCGTTCCGCTCTGCGGAAGGTCGGCTATCGGACCCCGTGAGCCATTTCAAAGAAATAAGGGACGCCAACACATTGACGTGGCTAAGTGAGTGGATCAGCGAGTTGCAGAAGAAATTTCAGCCCACTAGCAGGAGCGATACTCGGGCCAGCGCCCCTGTCCCCGCCGAAGATCTTGTCGCGTGGTTTGGTATCATCCCCGGGACCGATCATGGGGATGACAAGAAAAGAAGCAGCCTCCTGGCTCTACGCCTGGGGGAGTGGTTAGCCGTTGCACGAGAGGCCTTGGCCAGCGTTAAGACTGCGTCAGTCGAAGTGAAAGCGGCAGCCTGGGATGAGCCGCTCATTAAAGACTTCCCTTATAAGCTGATAAACCGAATTAAGCCATCCGGCGAACATCAAAGCGATCTGCTGCTAAAGGATAAGAAGTTGCTGGTCGGATTCAGAAGAACATCCGGTTCCGACATTGTGGACAATAACAACCAACCGATTCGAGGGACGTTGCGCGTCTGGGACCACCGGACAATGGACCTCAGTCAACTGGACGGTGAGATTCCCTTTCCGTCCCCGCTGCAGTTGGGTGACTACAAAGTGATTAAAGACCCGCGAGCCGAGCTGTTCGAGGACACGCTGATTCAAGTGAACCTGCCCCAAAACCCAAGATGGGCTTACGAACTGCGATTCGGCAATAACACCTTCCTGTTTCCATTCAAGAAGAGAATCTTTGACCTGCTCTCAAATAAGGAAATCTTTGAAAACACGACGCTCACCAACCTCAGCAGCAGCGCGGCTCGCGTCGAATTGAAAATCCCACTCGCCAGCGGAAAACGCATCAGGGTGAACAAAGATTTCATTAAGACCGACATCATCACCGAACGCACCCCGGAAATTGCTGTGTGGCCGGACTTCACTCACGATTCGTGGCACCAGTATTACTATTTTATTGCCAGGGCTGCTGAGCGCCAAGTGGAACTGAAGCCGCTGGATGAATTGTCCGCTAGGGGAACAGAGCACGACACATGGTACTCGGCAACAAAGCCGGTTACCGCTTTCATCGGAAGCATTGACGGAAAGAGCGGGCTGCTCCTCCTCAAACGCCAAGAGCTGACCGGTGAACCGAGCAAGGCTCCCGTAAAAAGATGGAAGGTCGGAATTGACTTCGGCAGCACCCACACCCGCGCTTTTTACGTCGAGATGCCAGGAGGCCAGCAGGACGAGGCAACCGAGAAAGAAAAGATCGAAACCTACGACCACAAGAAGATCATGCCTGTGGAATTTGAGACCTTGAGCCAGCCGGTCACTTCCTGTACGCCTGACCTGTTGCAGCAGAAGTTTATGGCTCTGGACGGCCAATTGGATCCGCCCGCGCGCCCGGAACTCAAGACACTGATGATGAAACCGGAACTAAATCCAGGTTCCCCGTGCCCCCAGGACTGGCTTCCCCGCGAAGGTTACGTCTACTCGCACTGGTTATACGAAGGTAACTACGACTCCGACCGTTTGCGTCACGAACTGAAGTGGAGTGCCGCTGCCAACGAAGACGAATTGTACGCATTCTTGTACTGCCTCGTAACTATGATTGAAGCCGAGGCCTTTAAGAAGGGTGCTCGAATTGCCTCCGTTCGGTTCGGTTACCCAAGTGTGCTGACCCCTAAGCTGATCGAGGCTCAGAAGACCCAATGGAATGCCGTCGCTCAAAAAACAAACGTCAATGTCCAGACAGAGGGCGAAGACGGTCCCCTCACCGAAGCCGTGGCCGTGTGCAATTATCTCACGTTCGCCGGGATCAGCACTACCTCGCTTAATGTGACCTGCCTGGATGTTGGCGGAAGCACAACCGATATCGCGATCTGGGCCGGGAGTGAGCTTAAGTTCCAGGAGTCGGTGAAACTGGCATCTGATGTGGTCGGACGGTTTGTACAATCGGAGGGCGGCCTTCCATTCCGCCAGTGGCTGGTGAGGACGCTCAGGGGCCACTACTACGGACCCGTGCAGATCAATCTAGACCAATTCGTCAACAAACCCTCCGGGTACAGTTTGATGTTTAGTAACATCCTGACCTACCTGGAGTCCCGTAAAACGCTCGAGCAGCTCAAACGAAGCATCAGGGCAGCCGACGAAGGCCAGGGGGTCGTCGCCACCATTACTTTCTTATTCAGTAGTCTTTTGTACTACGCTGGTATACTGGCGCGCAGAAGCGGGCTCGCAGAAACCACCGAACCAGGGCAACAAAAGTTGCCAATATACTTTTGCGGTAAAGGTGGCACGCTAATTGGATGGCTGGAAGCGGAGCACTACAAGGAGTTGGCTTTCGATATGTTCACTGCCGGCCTTGGCCAAAGAAATGTGCAGGTGGAAGTCACCCTCTCGTCGCAACCCAAAGAAGAGGTTGGGAGGGGCTTATTGGCCATATCCGGTCTGAAGGACGCTCGCAGGAGGGATAAGAACAGGCCGTTCCCCGTGACCGCGGGAGAATCCGGGTACAAGTACAAAAACGACGGCGGACAGATTGTAGGTCTTGAATGGCACCAGGAACTCGATGAGGATATGGTGAGGAATCTCGTGGAAGTGCCAGCCCCGGAATCTTTGGGCGAGCTTAATAATTTCATTGAGAAGTTCCGAGAAAGCTCTGCCACGCGGGACTATGCGAAGTTCTTCGGGATGAGCTCGGGTCTTCCTCAGCAAATGTGGAGCAGGCTCCATGGCCGTTTCTTCAACAAGGTAGGGGGCAGCATCGTCTACGATGCAAAGCAGAATAAGACACTTTTGGAGCCCTTCTTCGTTACTGAAGTCAAGGTTCTCGCTGGCTTTCTGAACCCACCGCTTAATCTCTAAGACCGACGATGTCTGTGTCGTTGCTTCCCAAACCAGCGCCACAGGAACTAAGCCTACCGTCGCGCACCGAAGGAGGTTCAAATATGTCTTCGAAACTAGCTCGCCCTGGTTTTCTCATTCTCGCCTGCCTCTCTCCTTGCGTCACACTTTCTCCATTCGGATACTCGCGGAGCAGTGGCCCCAGCGTGAGCGGATCTCCCTCGCTCCCAAGATCTGGCCTTGCCGAGCTTCCTTCCCGCACCGTCAGCTTCCTCGCCGAGACAGATGATGGGGAAGTGCTGCCGAATGTCGCGGTGAGTTTGGGAGGAGAGGCAGCTCGCCAGTCGCAATGTGTGACGGACGCTAGTGGCCGATGCACCATTACGATCCGCAACTCGGGTTTGACAATAGCGATGCCCTTCCGACTGGAAGCTAGTGGCTACGAGCCCGGGACGGGTTCGTTCCACAAGGCTGATGTGGCGACAGGCGCCCTACTCGTGGTCGTCCATCTCCGGCGTCTTTCGACACGCAACCCGCGAGAGGCAGAAGCAGCTGGTCAGCAGGCTGCGAAATCCTCAACAGGTCAGCCTTCATCCCAACAGGCCCTTCCGCCCGGAGGCCAGTCCAACTGGCTTGAGCTCTATGCGGCAATTGGCATGACAGCAATACTGATCATGGCAATTGGATGGGCTGCCTGGTGGACACGGAGCCCGCTGTTAAGCGGCATGAGTGATTTGGGCACAAGAGTGGAAACGGTTGTGAATGGGGTCAGCAGGCAGATGTTGGATAACCAACTGCTCTCGCTCGTGAAGGAGGTACGAGACGAGCAGAAGGCGTTTTCGGGTAATTTCGAAGTCGCAGTACAAACAGTCAAGAGAGCATCGGAGCCGCGAGCCGACGATGCCCCCCCGCGCACTCAAGCCGAGGCTGTGACGCCTATCATGTCAGGGGTTCGGTCAGTCGATGAAGCAGTGACTAGCGGATCTCCTAGCAACGACTCGGAGGCTCAGAATGTCTATCGCGCGCTTCTCAATGATCGCCGCCTGCTCTCAGGTGTACTCCACGTGATCCGCGAGGTCAGCTCCTCTCAGCTCGACATGTTACAACAGACCTCAGTATATATGCAGGAAGTGAGTCGGAGCCAGGGATCGTTCGTGCTGTTCAAAGACCGAGACGGCAAGCGAGGCTGGGTCTTCCCGAACCCTGAACTGCTTTTCCGCAAGGAGGTGTTCGGACCGGTGTTCCCGAATCTCGACCGAGTGACCTTTGAGAGCGCGAAGCAGAGTATTGGCCCGGTAAGCGTAACGGCAGCGGGCGACAAGCGGTGGAAAGTGGTGAAACGCTAACCGGACGGAGCGAAGAGTGGTGATGAGCGGCAGCGGCGGAATCGTTAAGCTAATCTGCACGAGGCCGGGTTGCTGTACGGTGTACGACAAGCCGGAGGACTCGATACTGGAGAAGTGTAAGTTGTGCGGGTGGCCACTTCAAGAAATCGTGTTTGAACCGCCTCCCCCGCTGCCTCCCTCTGCTACCCTTGAGGCGACGCCAGCCACGATTCTTAGGGGCGAGAAAGTTCTGCTGAGTTGGACGACGAAGAACGCTACGGAAGTCGAGATCGACCAGGGAATAGGCCCAGTCGAACTGCAAGGTTGGAAGGAGCTGAGCCCGCAACGATCGAACACTTACATCATTACGGTCAAAGGACCGGGCGGTTCGAGCAAGTCCACGGTGAACGTGGAGGTGAAGGTTCCACCTCCGGCGGTGATGCTGAAAGCTGAGCCGGCCGTCATTCGCAAAGGCCAGACCGTAACGTTGAGTTGGACCTCTAGCGACGCGCAGGTGCTCGATCTTCAGCCGATGGTGGGGCAGGTCAAGGCTCAGGACTCCATCATTCTCACCCCTCAGCAAACAACCACTTACGTCCTCAACGTCAAGGGACCGGGCGGGTCAGCAGCCAGCGCAGCCCACGTCAAAGTGAAGGTTCTCCCGGTTCCGTTGGTAGCCGCGACCGCTGGGCTATTGGTTCTCTCGGTGTTCCTCCTTATCCACTTACTCCGGTCGCAACTGCCCACCGTCGAGTTTTCGACGGACCTTTCAACCGTCGAGCCGGGCAAAGCAGTTGTGCTTCGGTGGAGATCCACGAACGTGACCTCCGTCCAAATCTCGCCCGGTGTCGGCACCTTTCCGCCCGAGGGCTATGTCGCAGTGACGCCGCGCGAGACAACGACCTACCGCATCCGCGCCACCGGACCACGGGGGTCTGTGGACGCGAACTTGTCCGTGGCCGTTCCCATTGCCCCAGAGCGTCCAACTGCGGCTTTGGAAGCAGAACCGAGAAGCATCACGAAAGGCCAAAGCGCAGTCCTGAGTTGGAAAACCGGGCATGCGGCGAAAGTCCAAATCAAGCCCGACATCGGGGAAGTGTTGCCTCCGGACTCGGGCACGAAAACTGTCAGCCCTCAAGAAACGACGACTTATGTCCTCATTGCGAGGGGACCCGGGGGCACATCTTCCGCTGAGGCGCGCGTGGAGGTTGCTCCCCCAGTGCTGGCTGTCCAAATCGTCCAGTTCACCGTTGAACCGGCGCAAGTCAAGCGGGGCCAGGCCGTCACGGTAACTTGGGAGGTCGCCAACCCGACTGCCGTGAAAATCACTCCGGGCCCGGGTAACGTGGGTTCTAAGGGAACAGCTCAGTACGTGCCCCCGCTGGATACGACCGCATTTCTGTTGTCTGCGACGGGAGAAGGGAAAGACAACACGACCAGCGCCCGACGCGTCATTGAGTTCCTGGAACCTCCAACCATTAACTTCAGCGGCACCCCCCAGATAAGTATCGGCCAATCGGCAAGACTCGACTGGTCAGTGAAAAATGCCACACACCTCCGCATCGACCCGGGATTCGATAACCTTCCGTCCCAAGGCGAGGAAAATGTTCGCCCGGAGATGAATACCGACTATTCCCTCACGGCCGAGGGACCGGGTGGCATGGCTGCAAAGAGTGTTACCGTCCGCGTGGCGCCCAAAATCCTGACTTTCGAGGCGCCGAAAATCCCTATGACCGGGTGTGAACAAGTCATACTGCGCTGGACTGTGCGTGGCGCGTCGACGCTTTCCATTGACCAGGGAGTAGGATTCGTGGCTATTTCCACCTACAAGAACGTCTACCCGGTCCGAACCACCACTTACACGCTGACCGCACAAAGCGTGGGAGGTTCAGATACCAAAACTGCCACCGTCCTCGTTCTGCCGGGCGAAAACACTCGCTGGTGCAAACCATAGCCTGTATTTCACGCCGCGAACTTCGGCATCTTCTCCCAAGCTCCGTCGACTTTCCAAGAGAGTATCTCGGAGAGCGACTGAGTGGGTTTGTTGCCTTTCCTGATCCATTCGAGTACGGCGCCGAGTGCGTCACGATTCTGAGTGCTTAACGAGGAGAACTTAGAGTCTTCGAGAAAATGCATCAGGCGTTGGACGTGGGCCCGAAACGCGCCGGCGGCGCTGGTGTGGCCTTCCACAAAGAAACCCAGGATGGCGACCAGACTGTGCACCATCCGCTCGAATTCGCCCTCGTCCGGCATTCCGCCATCGGGTTCGATCTGCTGTGCCAGATCGACCAGCGCGTCTTCCGGCGCTTGCGACCGACGACGCAGGAAGGCGGGGACCTCGAACTCGTCCCCCGAATCGACAGCTTTCGGCGCGGCCGGCTGGATTGTGCGGCGCGAGCGACCACGACTTATCGTCAGGCCATGGTTTGCAACGGCTCCGATATTAATGGCTTATTGAGGTAGCCAATACGTCTATCGCCACATCCAGCCGGCCTGGCTTGCTCATCCGCACAGCTATTGGGACACCTCCTAACCCTACCCTGAGATTATTTATTTTCACCTCACGCTTGCCAAGGCGTCGCTGATCATTGCCGGGGCAGCTCACTTCTGGTGGCTGTACGGACTCACAGGGCTGGTACGTGGGCGATTCTCGAGTTCCCTTGACGACAAACACAGGCGGCTGCTTTACTTCGAATGCGGCCGGTCTGCGGTACGCCTGAGCTTGATGGTGACCGTTGCCACCGTGCTTTGGGTGGTGGCCCGCGCGTTGAATTACACTCCTGCCTTCTGGGTTTATCTCTACTCGCTCTGGCTCATTGTTTTGTTCGCCGCGCAGGTCGTCATTATTAAGGGTCTCAAACCATTGGCCTGGATTAACGTCGACTTTTTTCGCGAATTGATCGCCCCCGATTTCGCGATTTCCTGGGAATTCGCGGGAATTCGCAGATTTGCCACACTAGCGGTTCTTTGGGGCTTAATGATTTCCGTCGGCCCCCTGGCCCAATTGGCGGCAGCAGTCGCCAAGTCACAGGTCGGTTAAATTCCAAGAACGGTCGAACACAATTCAGTGCAGAAACTCTGTCCACAGGAACTGCCCGTAGCACCAGGCTACGGCGACTGCAACGCCAATAGACTCGGAGACGGGTAGCAACGGGCGATGGCTTCATGTGGAATCGCGATCAAGGAATTACGCAATGCCTTCCAGGAATCGAGTCGCTCGTTGATTCCAGACATTATGCCCCCCTTTGGCGACTGCAAAGGAGGCGTCGTGGCGGTTCGCAGGCAGATGCACTCTAAAACACGCTAATACCTTCTAAAACGTGTTGCGCCGCTGTCTACACGTGAAGCATAACGGGGCGCTGTAAGCGCACCGCGGGGCTATGAGGGATAGGTATACGCTTGCCCGTGGAGGCCGAACTCCTGCTGACCGGAACTCAATGAGTTGGGAAACGCGGCGACGTTACGCGGTCGGTTACTCGTTAGGCATAACACAGGTTGGGACATGACGATTGTCATACTCGAGACATAAATTCTCTTGACAGCCCTGAGGTGGAATGATAATACGCTACCACCTTATATTCCTTGCCGTGGCGGTGGCGATGTCCCGGGCCGCGCTTTCACTCTCGGGGTTCGTGGCGTTTCTCGTGGCCTCCCCTGCGTCTGTGCTTGCAGAGCTTCACGCCGCCTACGCCGGTGCGGAAGTGCCCCTCATCATACTGGAGCATTTCAAAGTCGTGAAAATCCGAACGGCCTCCTTCGAGCCTCCAAGGCAACTCTGCTTTATGGAACTCTGGTAACCCATACGTTATGTCAAGTGGCGCACAAACGGTCCTCCCGATTCCTGACGAGGAGATCGTGCGGACATTTCAGGAAACGGGGAGCAATGACTGCTTCACTGAGCTCTTCATGAGGCATCGCAAGAAGGTTTTCTCATCCTGCCGCGGGTTTCTCGCGGACAGTGCAGCGGCGGAGGACGCAACACAGCAGACGTTTCTCCGGGTTTATCAGAGGATTCACACCTTCCAGGGCGGTAACTTCGCCGCCTGGCTGATGCGGGTCGCTAAAAATGTTTGCATCGACCAGTGGCGGAGAAGCCGCGTGGAAACCGGGGCGGACGAAACACATCTGCCCGAGGTGCCTGCGGGCAGACCGCTGGATTTGTCGTCAGAGGCGCGCCTGAAGCTCGAAAGGCTTTGGAAGGAGATGGCTTCCCTACCCCTCGAGCAGCGACGCTGCCTGGTGATGATAATCGAGGGCTACTCGTACGAGGAGACAGCGGTTCGCACGGGCTTGCCGCTTAAAGCGGTGAAATCCCATGTCCAAAACGGGCGCCGCATGCTGTGGCTGAAAATGGAAGGGGCGATCGCTCACTGAGATGGCTGGCTGGAACGAGGACAACTTCCTGGAGAAGCTTTTGGCTCAAGCGCGGCAACAAACCGGGGCAGAAGGCGGCCCGTGCCCGGATTCCGAGACGCTGTGTGCGGTGCTGGAGGGAGAGGCGCCGGCTCCATTAAGGCAACTCGTCCTCGAGCACGTGAGGCATTGTCCGGATTGCGCTTTCCTTCAGTACAGACTGCTGAACTTCGAGGCCGGGGCATCACCCGAGCCAGAAGCGGTCTGGGGAGAAACACGGAAACGACTCGATAACTGGCTGGAAGGCTTCCTTCCCTCGAAGACAGCAAACGTCCGCACGCCAAAACCCGCGCCCGCTCCCCGCAGCAATCCCCGCTGGGGAACCTTTTGGAGCTTCTTCAACTCCCGCACGCTCGCGTGGGGATTAGGAATGGTTGCATTGGCGGTTTTGATAGGGGACGGCATCCTTGTCTTGAAACTCCGACGCGAGCAGCGCAGCCCTGCGCAGATGGCAGCGCAGGCAGCGGCTCCGCAGAGCCAAGCGGCGAACGTGCAACCGGCAATTCCCGCCCCCTCTGCTCCCGCGCGCAGTCGGGGAGGGGAAATAGAGGCCGGTCGAGCTTCGGAGAGTGTTAAGAGCCATCCTGAGGGAATAACCGAGGAAGCCCCAAAGGCACCCCAGCGGTACGCCGGGCCACAGGTTGAGGAGCTACCCGCCGTAACGGCACCTTATGAAACCGCCCGAACTAATCCGCCGCAACGTGCAGGACGCCCTGCCTCAATCCCGCAACTTCCCAATCTATACAACCCAACCGTCACGCCACCTGCGCAACCCTCACTGGTTATCCCGCAGGACCACCAGCCGCCAATTCTGACCGCGCGGGTAGTGCCGCCTCCGCCGCAACCTGCAGCTACCGCTTCGCCGGGTCCACCGGCAGGACCACAAGAAACGGCTATGGCACGTCACCGTCCTAGCTCCGGCGCATCGATGTTGACCTCGTCCATGGCTGCGGCGAGGCCTGCCGCCGTTGCCGCACCCCCACCCTCGCTTCAGCTCAACCCCAGCTCTTATCTACTAGTTGTGCTGAGTACCGCAGAGCGCCTGCCGGATGGGAGTTTCGAGTTTCGCGGCACTTTGCTGCTGCCGGTCGTCCACGCGGGCCCGGTGCCCCTGGATCGAGGCGCCGAGGTGGTGGGCGCGGGGCAAACGCGCGATGGCCACACGTCGCTCGCGGTCATGGAGTTTGTTGTCCAGGGCGCGCACTACATGTTGAAGGATGGAAGCGGTGCGATGAAGGCTCAGACCCCGGGCACCGGCGGAGCCGTGCAATTCGAGCGCAGCCAGGTTCTCGAGATGTGGCCGGCATCATCCCTCGTGTACGAGAAAGCCCCGGCCACCGCCGCGGGGTTCCGAATCCAATTGGGACAAACCATTCCGGAGGTAGTAACCGTCCTCGGCCAGCCTGAGAGGATCGTCGATCTGGGGTCGAAAAAGATCTACGTTTACAAAACCCTGAAAATCACCTTTCTTGACGGCAAGGTCTCAGACGTTCAGTGAAATCCATGATGCTCCAGGAGTATGCCTTGAGCCACTAGCGATGAATCAGACCAATTCTTTTGCGCCTTATTTGATAGGAAAATGTCGCTCGACACACAAATGCTTATGGAATTCTCCCACTTTCTGCGTTCTCAACAGTGGGAAGAACATCAAGAAACGCCAAAAAGGCCCAGCAAAACGCGAGGAGGACGAAAATGTCAAGAGCCAGAATCACAAGAATACTAATGGTGCTTTTCGTAATAATGCTGACTACTGTACTCGCTGGGGCGGCCCAAAAAAAGAACAATCCGCCGCCCGCACCAAAACAGGCTCCGGCGGCGAAACCGGCCCCTGCTGCTACGCCTGCCCCTGCGGCCGCTAAGATACCCACGACCACCCGACGGACCACCACTACTCAGCGGCTGACCACTACTCAAAGGCCTCTAACCACGCGACGGATCGAAACCACGCGACCGCAGACCACGCGACGGACCCAAACCACGCGACAGCAGACCACGACTCAAAGGCAGCAGACCACTCGACAGATAACGACCACTGGAAACCACGAGAATCCTCAAGCGCCCGAAGTCCGCAAGCTCGGTTCGGGCAAAACTGCGACGGTCGCCCAGAACGGAAATATAAGGGGCTTCCACGACCCCAAGCGCAACATGACTGTCGAACGCGGAATTCGCCCGGGAGACAGGAGGATCGAGAGCGTAGACCGCAATGGTCATCGCTTGGTTAGCATGGGCCCGCATCGCGGCTTCGTGGAGCGGCCTTACTACAGCGACCACTTTGGTCATGCCTACGTCCAACGCACCTATTGGGCGCACGGGCACGCGTACGCCTACGCCTACCGCGATCACTTCTACCGCGGCAGGCATTATTACTGGTATGCGCCGCGCTATTACTACCACCCCGGGTTTTATGGTTGGGCCTACAATCCGTGGGCAGCCCCTGTCGCTTACAATTGGGGCTGGGGCCCGGCTGCCCCATGGTTCTACGGGGGCTACTTCGCTCCGGCGCCCGTCTACCCCACCGCATCGTTGTGGCTTACGGATTACTTGCTGGCAGAGAACTTGAAGCTCGCCTACGAAGCCAAGCAGGAAGAACCTCAGCCCCTAGATACTGGAGCCCCCTCGACTCCAATGAGCCCCGAGGTGAAGCAGATGGTGGACGCGGAAGTACATCGCGAACTCCAAGCCGAGCAGGCCGTCTCCCAATCCCCGCAGACAAAGACTGTGAACGACCAGGCGCCTCCACCGTCCGTGGATCCGAAACAACGCCTTTTCGTAGTGTCAAGCAATCTCGGTGTGTCCACAGCAGACGGTCAGGAGTGTGAACTTACACCCGGGGACGTTATTACGCGTATCGAAAACACACCGGGGAGTGACAGCAAGGTGGAGGTGAGCGTCATGAGCAGCAAGTCAAACGACTGCGAAATCGGCTCTTCGCCCCGCGTCGCCGTTGCTGACTTGCAAGAGATGTACAACAACTTCCGCCAGCAGCTTGACGCCGGGGTCGATGCGCTTGCAAAAAACTCGGGCACAGGCGGTCTGCCCAAGGCTCCCGATACCCAGACATCCGCCGGCCAAGTGCCGCCGCCCACTCCTGACTCGGGCGTGGACAAACAGTTGGCAGGCCAACAGACGGAAGCCGACCAGGCCGAGAAGGAAGTCAAGCAAGAAGTCGGAACGTCGCAAACTCCCGCCAGTCAGTAACACGATTGCCGCTTGATGATGGCACCACAGGCGGCCGGCAAGGCAGTTGATGATTGAGGGTTCGAAATGGACGTGCCGTTTCCTCCAATATTCTATCGTCGAATCGACAATCCTAAGTCAGCTCGATCGACAAGTGGCAATCGAAGATCAGGAATCCGATGAATTGGAAGATCGTTCGGAGCGGTGAAATGTCCGGGAGCAGAATTACGCGTATACAGATGGTCCTCTCGGTGCTGGCGTTGATCTCAGCATCGACACTCGCGGGACAAATGCCGCCGGTGCCGCCACAACCAGCGCCTCGGATCCCTGGGACGATACCACCATATCCGAAATCCACCCCACCTACGTTCCCTAAAGGCAACAAGACGGCGAAGGAGCCATCCAACAAGCCGGCCGTTAAGCCAGCGACCCAACATCGGCCAGAGACTGTCTACAACCAAATAAGAGTGGATCGGGAAACAGAAATCACGACCCTTTCAGGCTACTACGCGACACTCGGGCCACACGGGCAAATACGACGGTTTCGCGACCCGAAGGGCAGCATAGCCGTCGAACTTGGGCTTCGTCCGGGCGAAAGGCGAGTTGTGAGCGAGCACTTAGGCCATCTCTTGGTTAGCATGGGCGCGCATCGCGGCTTCCTGCAGCGGCCTTATTATCGAGACCGCTTCGGTCATACCTACGTCCAGCGTACCTATTGGCTGCAGGGGCATCCCTCCGCCCACGCTTACCTGGACCACTTCTATCGTGGGGTGCATTACTACTATTACACACCGCGCCACTACTACCACCCCGGGTTTTATGGTTGGGTTTACAATCCCTGGGCAGCACCCGTTTACTACAACTGGGGCTTGGGGGCTGTTGCCCCATGGTCCTACGGAGGCTACTTCGTTCCGGCGCCGTATTATCCCGCCGCGTCTTGGTGGCTCGCGGACTACTTGCTGGCCGAGAATCTGAAACTCGCTGATGAGAATGAACAGGCGGTTCAGTCCAATCCTGAGCCCCAGCAGCCCGGCGAGGAAGCTCCCCCGCAAGCCAATGGGGCTGGCGGGATTCCGATGAGGCCTCAGGTGAAGGCGCTGGTCGAAGCGGAAGTGTACCGGCAACTCCAGGCTGAGCAAGCCGCCGCCCAATCCCCGCAGACACAGACTGTGAACGACCAGGTGCCTCCACCGGCCCTAGACCCTGCGGAGCGCGCCTTCGTGGTGTCCATGAATCTAGGCGTGTCCACAGCAGAGGGTCAGGAATGTGAATTTACTCCCGGGGATGTTATTACGCGGATCGAAGACACACCGGGGAGTGACGGCAAGGTGGAAGTGAGCGTCATGAGCAGCAAGTCAAACGACTGCGAAGTCGGTTCTTCGTCCCGCGTCGCCGTCACTGACTTGCAAGAGATGCATAACAGCTTCCGCCAGCAGCTTGACGCCGGGCTTGACGCGCTGGTTGAGATTTCAGGCACTGGCGGTCTGCCCAAGGCTCCGGATACTCAAACCTCGGCCGGAGAAGTCCCACCCCCGGCGCCCGACAAGACCGTCGAGAGTCAGTTGAATGAGCAACAGAAGGAAGCCACCCAGCTTGAGGCGGAAGTGCGGGAAGAGGTCGAGGCCGGACATTTCCAGCCTGGACAACCTCGACCCCATATGATTATTTGCCGCCCCCCGAGATTGCCCGGCCCCAGTTTGAACGGCAGCCCTTGCGCCTGTGGCTCCGACCCACGCTGCCGGTGCCCCGGTAAGCAAACTCCGGCACACACCACCACGGATGGGGGGGCCGAGGTGACACCGGACAAAGCAGGCGCCGACGGTTCGCACAAAGCTCAGAATGCGCGGAGTCCAACTGGGGAAGCTTCGTCGCCCGCGCCTTAAAAGGAGTGACCGCGCTATTGTACGAACCTCTGGGGGGGCCACATGCCTTGAGGTGACCTGCAAAAGCCACAGAGGGCGCCAGTCAGTAACACGATTGCCGATTGATGATGGCTGATTGACGATGGCGCACCGTTTCAATCGTCAATCGGCCGTCCAAGAATCGTTCATCAAGAACACTTACTCTAAAGGAGGATTCCACTATGCACCACAATAAGGAAATCACATTCTTGCTAGTCGGTTTGATTTTTGCTGCAATTATTGCCGTACCCGCGGCTACAGCCCAAAACGCCGCGCCGCCTTCCCTGAAGGAGCAGCTTGAGGCGCAATACAAGTTGTCCAAGGTTCACGGGGACGGCACGGTCGACGCGGGAACGGTTATTGTGGTTCAACAAGCGGGGATAAAGGGTGAGCCACAGAATGACTTGGCTCTCGCCACGGCCGTATTCAAAGATGGCGTGTTGCATGCACCTAGCAAGAAATCGAGTTTTGGCGCTTCCTTGCTTCAAGCTTCCACTCGCCCAGGTTCAGATACGAGCGGGAAGGAGTTTCGAGCGTTTCCCATCGGAGACAAGGTCTACGTCACTAAGCTGGATGTGAATCAGAAAAAGGATAGCATTACGTTTATAGTTGTTGAATGCGGCGCGTGCAGCGGAACCGATCAGACTTCCGCTTATAAGGCCGCGGTGTCTTTCCAGCTCGCCAAAGGCTCCTTGGCCAATCCCAACGTCACAGACATCGAAGACACCATCGCCAAGGTCTTCGCGATCGACAACTCGGCCCAGGGAGACCAAGCTCAGCAGGCCCCTGCCCAGCCGGAGCAACCGACGGCACAACAACAAGCTCCAGCAGAGGCGCCATCGCCCGCCCAGATTCAGTTGGGACAATCCATTGAGGATGTCGTGACCGCTCTGGGCCAGCCGGAAAAAATCGTCGATCTGGGAGCGAAGAAGATTTACGTGTACAAGGATCTGAAAATCACCTTCACGAACGGCAAGGTCTCGGACGTGCAGTGAGCCGGCTCGCGGAGAGCGTTCGCGACCTGGGTGAGTCGCCGTTCACCGTGATTCCGATTTTCTCCATTCTATTCCGGACCTTCGACAAAGCTAACGCTACTTTCGGGGTAGCGGCGGGTGTGGGCAGCTACCTGTTCATTTGGCTCTCCGGTGGGAGCCCGCTGCTTTTTTTGCCTGGCGATGGATATTACTGTTCGCGGTGGGAAGGTTTCTTTTGCACGTACCGCCTGCTGACCTCGGGTCCCAGCAGTCTCCGCCCGCCGCATCCCAATCCACGAATAGACGAGCTAATGACGGCGTCTACCGTCGAAAGGAAGAAAAGTAGCAAGGCAGTATGGAATTCCTCGCTTCGCCGCGTTTCCCACTTTAGAAAGGTTTACTAAACGCATTATTCCAACGGCAAGTACTGGACCGATTCAAGTAGGAGGCTAACGTGAGAACACCATCTTTGGGAACGTGCCGCCATTTTCAAAACCAAGCCATCCTGACCGCGCTGGCGACAGCAGCACTCTTTTCTCTTCTTATGTCGTCCTGTGGCGGCGGAGGAAGCTCGTCGACGCCTCCCCCAGCCCAAGCAGTGCTGGTATCGATCTCGCCCACGACCGCCCCGGTGATGGTCGATGGCACGCAGCAGTTCACAGCGACGGTCAGCAATACGACCAACACCGCTGTTACCTGGTCGGTTAATACGACGAACGGGGGTAGCAGCACTTTAGGCACTGTTTCCTCATCCGGCCTCTACACCGGACCTGATCTGGTCCCCAGTCCCAGTTCGGTAACGGTCACCGCGACGAGCCAAGCTGACACCACCAAGTCAGCTTCGGCGACGGTTTCGCTGTCGTACCCTGCGCCCAGCGTGTCCTCGGTCTCGCCCAGCTACGTGCTGGTGGACTCCCCCGAGACAACCCTCACGATCGCGGGAACCGGCTTCACCAAGGCTTCGACCGTCAGCTTCAATAACAGCTCGCTTACTACTTCTTATGTATCAAGCACCCAATTAACAGCCACGCTGCCCTCTGGCGAGGAAGGCGCAGAGGGACAGTTTGGTTTGGCTGTGGTGAATCCATCCCCGGGGGGCGGAACTTCCTCGCCCATGCAATTCGGCGTGGTAGGTGGCGCGCTCACCGTCAACATCATGGATCTCCCCACCGGAACGGCGGGCAACGTTGCGGTGAAAGGTCCGAACGGTTTGAACGTCCTGGTGACCGCGACTCAGATCATAACCGGCGCGGAAGGGGTCTACAACTTAACGGCGAAGTCCGTCACTGTGGGCTCGAGCACCTATAACGCAAAAGTGCCTGCCCAGAGTGTGACCATAGCCGCAGGAAAGTCGGCCACAATCTCTGTGGACTATTACAACGTGGTCCCGAATACGACGAAGGTGCTTGACCAGACCGCCATGCAGAGTCTCTCGGTATCCACCGATGGCTTGACGCTCACCATGTCTGGTTCGAGCCCAGTGGCCGCATCGCTCGCCGCGGGCGATGTGGTTATCGTTCCTCCCACCTCGGCAAGCGGCGTTGCCCCCGTGGGCATGTTGCGACAGGTAGTCTCAGTTAGCAGCGATGCTTCACAAGTGGTTGCAACCACTCAGAAGGGGACCCTGGCTGAGGCATTTCAGCGCGCCAACTTCCAAGTCCAAGCGCAATTAACTTCAAGCTCATTACGTGCGGTCCGTACGCGCCCGGGAGTCACATTCCGCCCCGGGGCAGTCTTCCATAGGGCAGAAACTGGCGGTAGGCACCTAACGCCGTCCGATTCGCTCACTGATCCGTGTGGAGGGTATTCCCTGGGAGTTTTTGATATTCCTGAACCAATCCAGGTGGATGCCGTGCCTGGACTGACTCTTAGCGGCAGCGTCGAGGTCTGCTCGGGCTTGAACTTTAGTGTAGACTTCGGATTCCGGGGCCTGACTCCGACGCTTAATTCGCTGACCGCAACTGCGTCCATGGGCGCCTACTCCGATCTCACGCTCGAAGGGGATTTCGCTGGCGGCTCCTTCGATCCAGACCCGATCACCCTGGCTACTCTCGACTTGCCACCCATTGATGTGCCCGGATTGCCGGTGTGGTTGACACCTGAGGTGAGCGTTTTTGTCGGAGCCAAAGGCAACATTTCGGCGGGAATCACCACCGAGGTGAGCGCTGCAGGCAGTTTTACAGGCGGAGTCACTTATGCTTCGGGGACTTGGAGCCCGGTTCCTCTGACCCCTTCATTCCAGTTTGCCTACCAGCCGCCTAGCCTCAACGCAGCTTTGAGCGCCAAGGCTTACGCAGGCATTGAGTTCGATCTCTACGTCTACGACCTTGTAGGTCCGTCGTTCAAGCCGGACGGCTATTTGGATCTGGAGGCTAGTATTACCCCCAATCCTTCCTGGACCTTAACCGCCGGCCTCGAGGGTCCTATGAGTCTGGACGTGACGTTCCTCGGCGATAATCTCGCCAGTTACGATCTCGGAACAATGTTCGATTACAGCGACGTACTTGACTCTGGCACCTTCTCCCCAGGGTCCTCCAACCCAGTTCCGACCATTACTTCTCTCTCGCCTAGTTCTGTCACGGTCGGTTCTACGACCCAGAGCCTGGTCATCAACGGAACCGGGTTTTTGGCGAGTTCTACTGTGACTTTCAACGGCATTGCGCACAGTCCCGCGTTCGTAAGCTCCACTCAACTGAAGATCTCGCTCACCGCGAGCGATCTTGCTACGGCAGGCAGCTATCCGGTAGTGGTCACCAATCCCGCTCCAGGCGGAGGCCCGTCGAATGCAATGAATATCACTGTGGGCAACCCCCTGCCAATGATCTCATCGCTGTCGCCAAGTTCTCTTTCGATCGGCGCATCTCCCCAGAACCTGACGATCAATGGAACTGGCTTTCTCTCGAATTCCACGGCTACACTCAACGGCATCGCACAGAGCACGACATTCGTGGCCTCGACGCAAGTAACCATCGCTTTGACGGCTGTTGACCTTGCAACCGCCGGCACATTTCCAGTCGTGGTCACGAATCCCGCGCCGGGTGGAGGTGCCTCGAACTCGGTAAACTTCACAGTTCAGCCCGGCGGAACACAAGGCGCCACCGAAATTCTACTCGCCGACTCGAATGGACAGCTCTGGAAGACTCAGGGAAAGTCTGAGGACGCCATCTGGATCGGCAGCTTACCTGCTGTAATGTCCGATATCGCGGCCTTCAACGGCACACTGTACGGAATCACCGGAGGCGGCAAGTTATATAGCATCGACCCGTCATCTGGAAGCGGCACAGCGATTGGCAGCGGCACCGGTGTGGCGCTGAATGCGCTCGCCTTCAGCCCGTCAGGAGCGTTGTACGCGGCCGGCGGTGACAGCCTGTACACAATCGACATCACCACCGGAACGGCTACGGAGATCGGCAGTGGCAGCGGCGACGGCGCCTACATCTCATCGGGCGATTTGGAGTTTGACAGCGGCGGAAACCTCTATTTGGCAAGTAGTGGCGATCAACTGTTTACGATTGATCCGACAACGGGACAGGGGACGTTGATCGGCAATATCGGGTACAGTCAAGTCTTCGGTCTGGCTTATTTCAATGGCGTCATGTATGGGTTTACTGCAGGTGGGTCGGCGATCACCATAAACCTGACCACTGGCGCCGGAACCCTGGTGTGCACCTACAACTTGTCGTTCGAAGGTGCGACAGCGATCACGCCCCCAACGCCTCCATCTCCCCAGACTCTGTTGGCGGATGCATTTACCACGGACGCTAGTCTGAACGCGTCCCTTTGGAGTACGGATACAACTTTGCTTCAGCAGATCGCTGAGTATACCGGTTACTTCACAAATGCCGCATACGAACAACCCGTGCTCGCCTTCAGTGATTTAGGGATGAGCATGTCAGGCACTAATAGCGATTATCAGTTTACCGGTATCCAGTCGAACATAACCATCGCACCACCCTTTACGTTTCAGACGACAGTCGAGGCTACGGTCGATTATGGCTGCGCATTCCAAGCCTATATAGTTAGTGGCGACCGGTCCCAGTCCGTGTTCTTCACTGCCAACCTCGCACCTGATTCCGGGTTTTACGGCATGGGCGTTAACCTAGGCGCTATCGACGGAGGGGGCTATGCCACCTTCGGGAATATGTACAACGGAACGATAAACACATGGTATGTGATCACATTCAAGTTCGATGCGAACGGATACGCCGACGCGACGTTGAGCGACACAAGCGGGAATCGGCTCGGTTGGACGGTTCCATTTTACGTCGGTAAGGGGCCATTTTACGTCGTTCTGGCACAGTACGAGGGAGGTCCGGACGTCTCCGGTCCACAGACGGCGATCTGGCAGTCCGTTTCAGTTACAACACCCTAAACACGCACGTCTGTTTCGCGGGTGGCGCGTTGATATAACCAATGCATTGATTATGCGATGACATTAGAAACAGATATTCACGCTGAGTCGAGAGAAGGATGGCGCTTAACAATGAACCAAAACTGCGTGCTGACCTTCGCCCTTTTCGCTGTCTTGTTATGCTCAATGAAAATGTCTGGGCAGGTCGACGCTTTACCCTCAGCGGAGAGGGGCAAGTTTTCAGTGATTGCGACAAAGAAAGGACAACCGGTCACAGATCTCCGCAAAGAAGAACTCCAACTTGTCATCGGTAAACAATCACACTCGATTTCGGCCCTAACCTTCGGGCCGTCACAGCCGATGCGAGTGGGATTGCTGATTGACGCCAGCGGAAGTCAAAAAACTACATGGAATTCCATAATCAGTCTTGCGAGTGGCTTCCTCAGGCACGCGATTAATCCGGGAGGCGAAGCGTTCATTGCGATTTTTGGTGACCGAACTTATATGGACGCACGCTTGACAACTAACTTCAGCCTCTTGGAGGAGGGCTTGGGGCGTCTGGTCACCGTGACGCCTCACGGAGGCACTGCGCTCTACGACGCCCTCTTGACGGCATGCTCCTTGGGCGAGGCCGGAGGACCCTATCGCCGAGTACTCGTGGTGGTTACTGATGGCCAGGATAATGCGAGCCGCTATACGCTTGCCGAGACCATGGCGGTAATCGAGAAGACGCGCACGCAATTGTTTTTCATGGGGACTTTTCCAGATCATCCCAGCGGGTCCGTCCATCGCGGGTTCGTAGTACTTCGGTCCATGGCAGACGCAACCGGCGGCGAGGTCATCCCAACCTCCAATGTGCACCAACTGGAACCCGCTTTCGACACGATCGCCGCGCTTCTCCACGCCGAGTACACGTTGGAGTTTCAGCCGGATGGCGTGTCGGCTGGCAAGGACGCGAATCGTATCAAGATCACATGCTCGCGGCGAGGTGTGAAGATTGCAGCCCCCGAAACATATTGACGTACCAAAGAAATCTTAATCGCGACTGAGGCTGAAGAGGTTCCGACATGACTTCTAAACGACACGTGGTTGCAATTCGAGCTTGTACGGCCTTGTTCAGTGCTCTTCTCCTGGGTGTCCAAGTGAGGGCGCAAAACGGCCCCACGCCTCCCAGTGCGGAGCAACAGAAAGCTGAGAGCGATTACGCGGCGATGCTGGCACGTGTTCAGCAAGGGGACATGAGCATCGATTTCCGCGCCTTTCGCTCGGCCGGCGCGCAAAAGTCCGGCCGGCGCGCCAGCCTGAATGAAATCGGCGAGCGCAATGCTTTCGGGAAGTTGGCGGCTGCGGGCGACTGGGCAGGCGCCCTCGCTTCGGCCAAGCAGGCGCTTGACCGAGACTACGCCAGTCCGGTTGCCCACTACAATGCGATGATTGCCTGCACGAGACTGCAACAGGCAGATGAAGCGGCCAGCCACGAAAAGATCCTCAATGTACTGCTTGATTCGATTCGTCAGTCCGGCGATGGCAAAAGTGCGGAGACGGCATACTTCGTTGTGACGGATCAGGAGGAGCGCATTCTTCTTGCTCGGGTCCTCCGCCTCAACGAGAAGTCGCAAAGCCTGGTGGTGAAAGGCGGGCATCACTTTGACTGTTTGCACGTCGTTGATCCGGCCACCAACCAACCCCAGGATGTTTGGTTTAACGCGGACTTCGACTTCGGCGCGCTGCCTGCCAATATGAAGCCCAAGGATGGCATTCACGCGACGGCGACTGTGACTCCCGCCCAGACTCCACAAGGCAGCCCGGGTCCTGAGGCGCCCTCAGGAGGGGCACAAGCCTCCCAGCCCGGGGACCCCATCGGCATTCTGAATCAAGCTGCCGTGATCTACCGAGGAGCTTCGATATTTCAGCTCAAGGGTGTGAAGATGTATGAGCGGCACGACGAGTTCATCGACACGGTCACTCGCACTCCTTTTCTGTTGATCCTCACGCCTGACAACAGGTACCGCCAAGAGTCAACGAGCGCGGCCGGCACCGACCTTCAGGTGTGTGATGGCCTAACCAACTGGCATTACATGGCACGAACCAAGAAGTACTCTTCGGCGCCCGGGATACCGGATCCTACCAGCTTGTTCAACAGCCGAATCGATCCTCGATTTTTGAATGAGCACCTGATCACAGCCGAATTATTGCGCCAGGAAACCTTACAAACGGCTACCGGAGATCACCTTTGCGCTGTCATCCAGGCGCATTACGAACGCACGCAGCAGCCACGTAACGTCGATTTCGGCGATGTTCTCTACTGGGTCGATCACTCCTCATACCTGGTGTGGAAAACCCGAACGCAGGTGGACACCGAATTAGGGCAGTCCGGTGCAAAAGCGAGCGGCTTCGAAACCACCATTTACAACGACGTGCAACTAAACGTCAATCTGCAGGCGGAGGCTTTCACGTTTATCCCGCCGCCCGGAGCTACCCCGCAAAACGTCGGCAAAGTGGACGGCCGGGAGGCGCTTGTGGGGCGGCCTGCGCCCGATTTCACCCTACGTGATCTGGAGGGCAACCAGATACAACTCTCGGCGCTCAAGGGCCGGGTGGTTCTGCTTGATTTCTGGGCCACCTGGTGCGGCCCCTGCCGGTCGACCATGCCTAAGTTGAATAGCTTGTTCAAGAAATTCCGAAAACGAGACGTAGTCGTTCTGGGTGTCGACATGCACGAGAATGAGCAAGCAGTGCGCGGCTTCGTAAGCAAGAACCGCTACGAATACCCCATTCTGCTGAGTCCACGAGGCGACCCGGTGTTCGACAACTATTTCGCCCGCGCCATTCCGACACTGGTGGTGATCGACAAGAACGGATTGGTGGCCGATTACAAAGTTGGCTACGGAAGCGAAACGGAGGAGATGCTGCGTGACGATCTCGACCGAGTGTTAAGTAAGAAATACGTCGCGCCAAAGCCCGTCGCAGCGCCCACGAGCGCCATGGTGCGATGACCGTCGCATCGAGGGCGGTGTTTCTATGGTTCGGGGCTTAACAACCACACAAGCGGGGATGCGAACACCGAACACGGGCCTCCCTAATCTCGCGTTCCGAATAGCGTTGGTTCTTTCCGTGGCTCTGTCCGTTTTTGGAACGGCGAACTGCCAGGAAGAGGGAACCGCTCAACCCCGTGACAGCGGAGCCCCCTGCAGCGGCCGGAAAAACTCGACCTCTTCCATCCCCTACGGCGTGCTCCACAACTTCTGGGACGCGATGGGAAGAAAGGACTTCGAGGCGGCCGTGAAGATCGCCCGCAACCCTGGCTCCGGGTTGACGGTAGGGTGGCTTTCGAGGGACCCGAAAGGGCGAATCATCGGATTTCGCATTGCGGATCGTGCCGGGTGCACAGTTGCGACAATGGAGTTACATGCTGAGGGCCCAATATGGAAGCCCGCGACCGGCGACAATCGACCCTTGCCCTTGACGCACGTTGACACCCGCTCCCAACGTTTTCAGCTTCGTGAGCGCACTCTGGGATCGGGCGGCGTCGTGTACGACCTGGACGGCTCCTACATTATCCAACCCCACGCCGTTGTGGTGACGATTGATGGCGGCCGCGTCGTGGCGGATCAAGATGTAGTCCTCCACTCTCTACGAGTGGGCGTCTGCGGGTATGCCGATGGGCAACGGGTTGACGTCTTCTCGAAAGATATACCGCTCAAGGAAACCCGCCTCGCCAATGGAAGTAGCTACAAGCTTGAAGCTAGAACCGTCAGAATTCCATTTACGAAAACTCCCCCCGCGATGAACGGCCTTTGCAGCATTCTCTCCGGATCGGCCGGAGATTCTGTCGCCGAGGCGCTTGGGTCCGTGGATTTCGCTCCGCGGCCTGCCACGCGCTTTCCGCAGCAAGCCGCCCACCCTCTCCCTAAAACTGCCCTTGCCTCAGTTCACACTGAACCAAAGCTTGATGAATTCTGGAAAAGGAGAAAACCGGCCGAGTGGTCTGACGAAGAGAGGCGCGATTTCTTAACCAAGTCGCCGTGGGTGCACTACTATGCCAATGTTCTGGCGCCGTCTTGTGTCGTGGGACCAAAAGGCCGACGTGGGCTGGTTCCAGCACCCGACATGTCAATAAGATGGGAGAGCGCTGCCATGGTACGCGAGGCCCTCGCACGGGTCGAATCGAACGAGTACCAGGATGCGCTGGCAGCATTTTCCAAGGACTACTTCCTCATCTCAGTAATTCATTTCACCAAGGGAAGAGACCAGAGTGGCTTTACAAGCCACTGGAGCAGGGAACAAGAAGAAGAGTTCCGGAATGCCAGCCAGGCCCAAGCTGGACAGCCCGGCTCAAATACCCGAGCAGGGCGCGAGTGGTCCGCCAACAGGTACGCTCGCCAGGTGTTTACGACGAGTTGGTTGCTGGGAACTGGCGGCCAACCCATTTCGCCCGCCAGAGTCGAGTCCGGGACAAACGCCGAGGGCACGGTCGACCTGCTCATGTTCCCTCGCGATTTGGAACTGGAAAAGGGAGAAGGCGATGTCGACTTCAAAACTACCTTGCATGTGGGAATGGGTTTCTCCAAGGTCTCGGTAAAGTTCGAGTTGAAGGATTTGACAGACGGGATCGAACCTGACTTGTAAATGTGCGGAGCAAAGCCGCCTCGGATGCAAATTCGACGTGCAGAAAGCGCGTGATCCTGGCGCCTCCGCGAGCGAACCCTCGAATCGAGCAGCTAGGTAAGGCGCCAAATCTCCCAAAGCCATTCCCCTACGCGACCGTAAGTGCCTTAGAGTCCATTACATACCTTCGAGCTTAGTGCATTCTTACCTCCTTATGGAATTTTCGTATTTCATACGTTATAGAAGGTAGGGCACAAATAGTGGCCGCGCTTCCTGACGAAGAGGTCGTACGCACCTTTCAGGAAACGGGAGGTGACGATTGCTTTGCGGAACTCTTCGCCAGGCATCGTCAAAGGGTGTATGCGGCCTGCCGGAGGTTCTTTGCGGACAGCGCCATGGCGGAGGGCGCCGCCCAGGAAGCATTCCTCCGGGCCTATCGGAACATACAGAGCTTTCAAGGAGGTAACTTCCTGGGATGGCTGATGAAGATCACCAGGAATGCGTGCATTGATCTGTGGCGGAAAATCCCGGCAGAGGCGGCCAAGGAGGATGACCTTGTGACAGATTTGCCCGTGCCCGGAGCGCTCGAGGCATCGCCTGAAATGCGCCTGGCCGTTGAGCAGATCTGGCGGGAGATGGATTCACTGACCCCTGAGCAGCGGCGCTGCCTGGAGATGAAGATCGAGGGCTATTCGTACGAAGAAACGGCGTCTCGCACAGGCCTCTCGATTGAAGCCGTGAAGTCCCATCTGCAAAATGGCCGCAGGATGCTCTGGCAGAAAATGGAAGGAGTGCTTCATTAGCTGAAATGGGCGGTTGCAAAGAGGAAGACTTTCTGGAGAAGCTGAGACCCCAACTGCGCCGGAAGATCCGCGCCGAGCGAAAGCCCTGTCCCGATGCTGAGACCCTTTCCGCAGTCCTGGAAGGGACCGCGCCCGGGCCTGTGCGCGAACAAGTCATGGAGCACTTGACGCATTGCGCTGAGTGCGCCGCCCTCGAGACTCGCCTGCGAGCTTTTGATGACGTGACCATGCCGGAGAGCGCGGAGGAGTGGAGCCAACAGCAAATTCGGCTGGATAACTGGCTCGACGGCTTCCTCCGTTCGGAGCGTGCCTCGCGCGCCAAAAGAGAGGGCAAGCCGCTCCGGGGAACCCGGCATTGGGAAAGCGTTTCAAGGTATCTCAGTCCGGCGAAACTCCAATGGGCGCTGGGCGTAAGCGTCGCCCTCCTTTTGATAATAGGTAGTGTCCTCCTTGTAAGGCTCAGGCATCGGCCAGTTTCCGAAAACCAAGCCGCGCTTCGCCAGGCTATGCCGCAACAACAACCGGTCTCGCCGCCCGCAGGTGAGCCTCTCAAGGCGCAACCTGTCAAGCCGGCGGCAGGGGCACGAACAAAGGCAACAGCACCGCAGGGAAAACATGCAGCAACGCACACCTCCTCGCCGGAAGCGACCGCGCCATCTCCGCCACAAGACCACAGCCCACCGACTCTGACTGCCGAGGCCAGGCAGGCCCCGCCTCCCAGGCCGGAGGCCGGCGATACCTCCAAGTCTACCTCGGTATATCCCCCATATGCCCGTTATCCTGTGGGTCCAAAGGCGTTCACTCCTAATGGGCGTGCGGTGGCCATTACGACAATGGGCATGTTGCGCGGCGGCAGCGTTGTGGTGCCCAGCGGCCAGGAAGCGAGTCTCGGCCCCGGGGGAAGGATAATTGAAGTCCGTGACGGAACCCGCGGTATGACGATCGAGTGCGGGTTCCAGCCTGCTGACCGGAGAATTGTGACCGAACGTAATGGCCAACGCTTGGTTAGCTTGGGGCCAAACCGCGGGTACGTCGAGCGCGCGTACCTGCTAGGCAATGGCCTGCGCTATTATCAGAGGACGTACTGGGTCGGCGCGCATGCTTACGCGCGAGCCTACCGCGGATTCTACTACCGCGGCGTGCTCTATAAGAAATTCGTGCCAACGCACTATTATCACCCGACGTTCTATGGCTGGGCCTCCAATCCGTGGGCGACTCCGGTTTACTACAGCCCAGCAGCCTGGGGGTGGGCTGGTGAGCCATGGTTTGGGTTCTTCGGCGATTTCTTTACTCCGTATCCCGTGTACACCAACGCCTCTTTATGGCTGACCGATTACCTGATCGCGGCAAATTTGCAGGCTGCGTACCAGGCTCAAGACGAAGGCGTAGCCGCTGCGGCTCCAGCGGCAACCTCCAACTCGATCCCGCCTCCCTCAGGTGCCGAGGAGGCCAGCGAGCAAACCCCGCTGCGGATCGAGGCAAAACAAGCGATTGCCGACGAGGTGCAACGGCAACTCGCGGCCGAAAGGGCTGCGGCGGCGGTTCTCCAGCAGGCCGCGCCCGCGCCCACGGCCGAGCAGGTACCGGACGCCTTGAATCCGGCCGAGCGTGTTCTCGTGGTGTCATCCAGTCTCGAAGTCACGGTGCCCGCGAGCGGCCAGGAATGCAGCCTGACCGCGGGTGACGTAGTGATGCGCCTCTCGGACACGCCGGGTGCCAACCAAACCGTCACGGCCAGCATCCAGAGCACCAAGAAGTCGGATTGCCCCACCGGGCAGACGGTGGCGATCGGCGTCCAGGACCTGCAAGAAATGCACAACAGCTTCCTTGAGAGGCTTGATTCCGGGATCAACGCGCTGGCAAGTGACCAGGGCAAAGGCGGCCTCCCGTCCGCTCCCGATTGTGGCACCTCGCAAGGCGAAGTTCCTCCTCCAGTTCCAGACATGAACGTCGAAAATATGCTTCGGGACCAACAGAAGGAAGCTACCCTAATCGAGGCGGAAGTCCAACAACAAGTCAAGACCGGGCAAACCTCAAATGAGCTCGCAACTACACCACTGACCACTGCTCCTTTCCCAGGTAGGCATGCAATCGGAGCGGGCATTCCCAACGTGGCGGGAGCCGGGAGAGCGGCGGCAGCGGCCTCTCCCCAACCCGCCAAACGGGCAACGAACCCGCCCGTTTTGAGCGTGCCCCGAGGCCGGGCCGTGGGGAGCCGGCCCACTATGCGGACGCCAGCGAACACGGCCAGACCCGCCCCGTCCAAACAGCAGTCCAAACCGCCGGCTCCCGCTCCGCCGCAACCCCATCCCTGACCGACCTTTAGCATTGACTCCTGTCCCATGCGAGTTTCGAGGCTGACACTGGAGGCGCATGGCGAGGTATGGTGTGTACAGTTCAATCGCCAACTCCAGCTTTTTCAGGGCTGCGAAAAACGGCTAAGCCACTGATGTCACGTAATTCCAAGGAACGCAGAGGAACCCCAAGTAACCCCCTGGAACGGGTATTGTTCCCTTATTGTTCCATTGTCAAGCGTCGGATCTTCAAGACCTAACTTACTTGGCATTCGAGAAAGGCGCAGTAAGCGGATCTCGATAGGTGGGGAGAATAGCCCAACCCACCACTCAAGCCGGATTGGGAACGAACGCCCTTCCACGCCGGAATCTAGCCCAACCGGTGGGTCAGTTGATGGGTATCCGATGAATCGCTCCCTTCGATAGATCTGGCAATTTTCCTTCCGCTATCAATCCTACCACTCCGAAATGTGCCAAAGGACTCCCATGAATTTCTTTAAGAAGTGGCTTCGAGACCACCTTGGCTTGATCCGGCTTGTTCTTTTGCTGTTCGTTGGTCTCAGCCTTGTTTTCGCCCATCGGATGTTTTCTGTGTCCTTACTACTGGCTCTCGCCCACATCATCGTGGCCGTCGTCCTCTTGCTATACGGGGCGTCATAAATAATTGCGCATCACGAGAAAGTGTGGTTTCATGAAGGCATGAAGCCACTTACTATCGCCGATGCCGCTACCATGATTCTGGGACTTCAAGACGAGATTCGTCGTTCGGAAGAATCTCGTTACGATCACCGCCTTCACGGCGTGCTGCTGCTTGCTCAGGGGCTGACCTGCCCGGAGGTCAGCCAGCTTTTGGGAGATGCCCCACGGTCGGTCGAATACTGGGTTCGACATTTTGAAGAGCGCGGTCTGGCCGGACTGGTGGAAGGGGCGCGACCCGGACGGCCCCAGCGCCTGAGTAAGGCACAACTGCCGGAGGTGCAGGCGGTGCTGCGACGTGCGCCGAGCGAGGTCGGCCTGAGCGGAACGCTGTGGGACGGAAAGACGCTCCAGGTTTGGCTCGCACGGCGCTATGGGGTTCGCTTGGGGGTGCGTCAATGCCAGCGGATGTTTCGCCAATTCGGCTTCCGCTTGCGCAAGCCGCGCCCGCTGATTGCCCATGCTGATCCCGTGTTGCAGAAGACGCATAAAAAAACTCCAGGCGTTAAGCCTTGATGCCGCTGTCGACCTTTGGGCCATGGACGGAGTGCACTTTAGACAATACGGTTCACGCTGCCGCATGTGGGTCCCTCCTGAAACCAAGGACCCGGTGCTCCTTCATTATCCCACCCGGCGCAGTGTCGGGTACTTCGGCGCCGTCCGCTTGCGCGATGGCAAGTTCTTCTTTCAGCGCGAGACGGACAAGTTCAACGCCCTCACCTGCTGGAGGTTTCTCCAGCACCTACAGGCGGCCAGCACCCGAACCGGACGACGCGTCGTGGTCATTACCGACAACGCGAAATACCACCATGCACGCCTTCACCGGGAGTGGAGGGAGGGGCGCGCGCCTCGCTTCGCCCTCGACTACCTCCCCGCCTACAGCCCGGAGTTGAACCCCATCGAGCGCGTCTGGAAACTTACACGTCGCCGATGCCTGCACAATAGATACTTCGCGCATCTGAATGACGTTATACATGCGGTAGAAAGCGAATTCGCCGCGTGGATTAAACCCAACAACACCTTGCGCCGTCTATGCGCAATTACTTAAGACGCTGTGTATAGGAGTGATTCTTATTCACTAGAGTCGGCCCCACGAACTGTTCCTTAGAAGGAGTTGAATGAGCATGAGGATCTCCCATTGCGGCGATATCCACGTCGAGGAAGACCGATATTTCGGGGACACTGCACAGTGTCTGGAATGGTTCGTCGAGGACTCGATCCACGCCAATACAAACCTCTTCGTTGTCGATGGTGACCTGACGACCTATAAGCAAACCATCAAAGAGCGAAACCTCTGGGTCGAAATGCTCATTCAGATGGGCAACCACGCCCCGGTCATCCTGGTGGCAGGTAACCATGGCAAGGAACTCGATGGAGACTTACACGTTCTGGCACGCGCCAAGGCCGCCCATCCCATCTATCTTTGTACCGAGCCGGAGTTCATTGAACTCGGTGAGGCTGCTGTTGCGGTCTTCCCGTACCCTCGCAAAGCTGTGATTGTTGGCAACGAGCACAGTCTGGGCGAGGCCTTCGCACAGCAGCTCGATGAGTTCAACCGGCGCTTTGAGCAGCGGCCTGGATGCTACAAGCTTTTCTTTGGGCATTTTGGGGTGGCCGGTGCCAGGGTGAGCAGCGGTCAGCCACTGGTCGGGCGATGCGCGGAGTATCCCCTTGACCCGCTCCGCGGCTTGCAAGCGCAATACGTGGGACTCAGCCACGTTCACCTTCGTCAACAGCTCGCCCCGCGTGTTTGGTATGCAGGATCTCTTTCCCGTTGCGATTAC
>Ga0181521_10001025_pt1 | contig 34499 bp, 29 predicted proteins | sample PEATcosm2014_Bin_32_FD_119764 | JGI IMG/M metagenome (GOLD analysis project Ga0181521, IMG submission 119764) | Peatland microbial communities from MTU Mesocosm Facility, Houghton, MI, USA - PEATcosm2014_Bin02_60_metaG | ecosystem: Environmental > Terrestrial > Soil > Wetlands > Peat | place...
CCGATCACCACGTGATTGCCGCCGCCCGTACCGGAGTGCCGCCCGTCCAGCATGAATTTCTCGGTGCCGAGACGAGCCTCCCGCGCCAGCGCATAGAGATCGGTAGTATTCGCCACCAGTTCATCCCACGACGAAGCTGGTTGGACGTTGACTTCGATCACACCCGGATCCGGCGTCACTTTGAGCACCGAAATTCGCGGATCGTACGGCGGCGTATAGCCCTCGATCGCTACCGGCATTTGCGTATACGCGGCAGTGTCTTCGATGGCGGAAACAAGGTCGAGGTAGTCGGCGAGATACTCGACCGGAGGCATGAAGATATAGAGCTTTCCCTCGCGCACCTGTACGCACATCGCCGGGCGCGATACCCATGGCGCCGATTCGCCTTTCTCCGGCGGCTTGGCGCTCGCTTTGCCGGTGGTGCGCGGCGCACGCTTTCCCGCGATCTTCTGGCCCGTAAATACCTGGCGCTTTCGCGTCGGTTTCTCGGGGAGTTTGTCGCGCTGTTGAAACGGGTCGGGATCGAAGCTCCATTCCGCGTCTTCCGGCCGCGTCCACGGGAGCGAATCCAGTGGCAAACGATACCCGATCGACGAGTCGCCGGGTACCAGAAACAGGCGCTGCGACGCCAGAAACCAGGGCTGGCTCGTCCAATGCGGCGTGCCCGTTTTTGTCGGAATCCGGCGCAGCGGAAGCACGTAGCCGACCGTCTTTCCCAAGCCCTCTTCGAAAACACGCGCCAACCCCGCGCGTTCGATGGGATCTTCCAGTTTGGAGTCGAGGGGATCGACGTTGACCGGCAGCTTTCGTTCCTTCCACAGGTAGTAGAAGACGTCTTCGAGCGCCGTCATGATGAACGAATCGTCCACGTCCAGGCGGCGTGTCAGGGCCTCGAGGAACCGGCGCGCGTCGGCTGCGTTGTACTTGTAATCCTTGTTGTCGTCCGCGATGAGCGCGGGATCTTCCCAGATCGGGACCCCGTCCCTGCGCCAGTAGCAGCCCAGCGCCCACCGGGGCAGCGGCTCGCCGGGATACCATTTGCCCTGCCCGAAATGAAGCAGCGCGCCGGGGGCAAAACGATCGCGCAGCTTGAGAAAGAGATCGACGGAAAGCCTTCGCTTGTTCGGTCCGAAAGCGCTGGTGGTCCATTCGGCGCCGTCGGCATCGTCAATGGATACGAAGGTGGGCTCGCCGCCCATCGTGAGCCGCACGTCGCCCGTCTGCAGGTCCTTATCGACGCGATGTCCGAGGGCCGCGATTTCCTGCCACTGCTGTTCGCTGTACGGCTTGGTGACGCGCGGCGATTCGAAAATCCGGTGAACCGACATCTCGTGGTCGAATTCCGTTTCGCAAGCTTCCAGAACGCCTGAAATGGGCGCGGCGCTGCTCGCGTCCGGCGTGCAGGCGAGTGGAATGTGACCTTCGCCGGCGAGCAGTCCGGAAGTGGGGTCAAGTCCGATCCAGCCGGCGCCGGGCAGGTATACTTCGGTCCAGGCGTGCAGATCGGTGAAGTCGGATGATGGCCCAGCGGGGCCTTCGAGGGGCTTGACGTCGGGTGCGAGTTGTATCAGATAGCCGGAAACGAAGCGCGCGGCGAGCCCCAGATGGCGCAGGATCTGGACCAGAAGCCAGGCCGAGTCGCGGCAGGAGCCCTTGCGCAGCGTGAGCGTCTGCTCGCAGGTTTGAATGCCCGGCTCCATGCGGATCACGTAGCCGATCTCGCCCTGCAGCCGCTGGTTGAGGCCGATCAGAAAGTCGATGGTGCGGATCTTTTTCCGCGAAACTTTGCGCAGCCATGCGGTAAGTTCGGGGCCGGCGGATTCGGTCTCGAGAAACGGCCGTAATTCGCGAGTGAGCGCATCGTCGTACGTAAAAGGATAGTCTTCGGCGCTCGGTTCGAGGAAGAAATCGAACGGGTTGAAGACCGACATCTCGGCGACCAGATCGACCTCCACGAAGAACTTCGTGGTCGGCTCCGGAAACACCAGGCGCGCGAGATAGTTGCCCTGCGGGTCCTGCTGCCAATTGATGAAGTGGCCGCTCGGCTCGATCTTCAGCGAGTAGGAGAGGATCGGCGTGCGGCAGTGCGGGGCCGGCCGCAACCGGACCACCTGCGGACCGAGAGTGATGCTGCGATCGTATCGGTAGCGGGTCTTGTGATTCAGCGCAACGTGAATCGCCATGGTGTGTGATAGTTGGAAACCGGCCAGCTGACGGGGCGAGACGGTACTGGGGAGCTAGCCCTAAGTCTACCAGTGTGGGGCAGGTTGGCATCCTGCGCGGGGTTGGCAACCCCGCCGTTCTGTTCTATTCAATCCGGCCGGCCGCGCGATAAAAATTCTCGATATATCTTCCGTCGATGTCGGTAAACCCGTATTCCTAAGCGGCATCGGCCACAAAAATCAGCTCGCCCGCTTTGCTCAACACGTTCGGATCCGCCGCCAGAGCGGCAACGGCCCGGCCCGCGTATTCGGTGGATTCAGCCAGATCGTAGCGATACTGTTTGCGCATTTCCTCGCCCTTTAAATGCATCTCAACGCGTTCAGTCTTCATGAACCCAGGCAGAAGGCCGATGATCGCGATCCCCGCCGGCCGGGCATCTCTCGCCAGCACGCCGACGAGCCGGTTGAGCGAGTAATGCGGCAAGTGCTCGAAAAGATCCCATTGAAGCTTGCCGCTGAACGGAGTGGTCTCGATAATCGGTTCGGTGACGGCAACGATCAGGCCGGCACTCTGCTCGGCCATCATGCGCGACGCCGCGTGAGCGGCGATCCAGAAGGCCTGCGGACCGGCGCCCATGCACTCATCCCAGACCCGCACCGGCTGATTCCAGAACGGCTGTTGCCAGACGGGGTCGAGGAATCGCTCATTACCTCCCCATACGGCGCAGGCAAGAATGTCGAGACGGCCCTGCTCCCGGCGGACGCGCGCGAACAGCTCTTCCACTTGTGCCGGGTTCGTATGATCGACCTGAGCCGGTATGCCACGGCCGCCGCGCCGCGTAACTTCGTCCGCCGTGTCCTCGATGGTTCCGGGCGCTGCATCGACCGCCTTGGGTCCGCTGCGCGTCGTGCGGCCTGTGATGTAGACCGTCGCGCCCGCATCGCCCAGCGCAAGTGCGATGCCGCGTCCGCAGCCTCGGCTGGCCCCGGCTACTACAGCGATCTTGCCGTTCAGTTCAGACTTCACTTGAGTAGTATATGAGGATTGTGTCCGTCCGCACCGTCTTCCTGAGTTCCACCGGCGCCGATTTGCGCGATTACCGGGTGAAGGCGTTCGAAGCCATCCAGAAGCTGGACCACTGGAAGTGCGTCCGCATGGAGGATTTCGGGGCGCGGGACTGGGCCGTGGACACGTTCTGCCGCGAAAAGGTAGCTGAGTGCGACCTCTTTATCGGCATTATCGGCCATCGGTTTGGCGATGGGCCGAAAGGGAGCAGGGAATCCTTCACCCATCGGGAGTATCGGGCAGCGGCCAAGAAAGCTCGGCTGATGTTCATGTCTCCCGACGACTTTCCAGTGCCAGCCAACCTACTGGAGCCAATGTGGAAGATCAGGGAGCAGTTGAAATTTCGCAAGGAGCTCCGCACCTCCAAAGAAGAGATTCCTTCCATCGCGTTTTCCAGCCCCGATCACCTCGCGACCCAGATCGTCACCGGGATCTACCACTGGGACCGTGAGCGATCCGGCAAGCCCGAGGGCGTCGATACCAGGCCGTACCTGGAAGCCCTTTGGGAAGAGACTGCATATATCGACATTCGGGGCCTGCGCGTCGCTAACGAAGCCGTCCACCGTTTCCGTATCGACGAACTCTACACGCCGCTGACGACCGTGCTCGCAGCAGCTGAAGACAAAAAGACGCCCGAACTTACGCTGCACGAACAGCGGACCATACCGCTCCAGCAGGCGCTCGAAAATAGACGCGTCGTTCTCGTCGGCGATCCCGGCGCGGGGAAATCGACCTTCCTGCGGCGGATCGCGTTCGCGGCCTGCGACACGCTTCTGGGCAGGAACCCACTCGCCGCCGAAGGTCTGATCGCCGGGAAACCCTGTCCTCTGCCGCTGCTCATTCGCGCTGCGGCACTGGCGGACTACATCCATGCAGGCAAGGGTCTCTTCCAAAACGACTCGCCCGATTGGATCAGCCACTATCTGCATCACGAAATGAAGCTCGATGCGGCATTCTTCCGTGAGCAACTCGATGCCGGGTGCCTGCTGCTTCTGGACGGTCTCGATGAGGTTCCGGACAGCATCGGGCGCAAGGCCATAACTCGGCTACTCGACCGTGCGGCTCGAACATATAAGAACACTCTTATAGTGGCCACCAGCCGTCCGCCGGCTTATGGTGGCGAAACTGTGATCCCGGGCTTTGTCACCATTCAGATCGGACCCCTGGAACGGGGAGCCATCGAGACGTTCGTCGCGAACTGGTGCCGAGCGCTGCACCGGGACGAAACGGAACTTCTCGACGCGATCCGCAGCAGGCCGGAGATCGAGGCACTCGCGGTGAATCCCGTGATGCTCACTGCACTCGCGGCGCTGCACTGGAATAGGACGCGACTACCCGACCAGCGCAGCGAACTGTATGAGTCGGTGCTGAGTTGGCTGGCGCAAGCGCGCGAGGAAGCGCGGAAAGGCAAGTCCTCGGGGCTCTCACCCGTAGAGTGCCTCGGTCTCATGCAGCATCTGGCCTGGGCCATGCACAGCGATGCCAAAGGCAGACAGACGGAAATTACCCGGCTCGCGGCGGCGCGTATTCTTGCCCCTCGATTCCGCAGCGTGGCGGAGGACGAACAACTTGCCGCGGCAGAGCGCTTCCTCGAAGAAGAGGAAACCGATAGCGGCATCCTCGTCAGCCGTGGAAATATGCTGCGCTTCTGGCACCTGACGTTTCAGGAATACCTCGCGGCAAAGGCGCTCGCGCGGCGGGATGCCGACCGCCGGAAATTGCTCTTCAAAGAGGGAAAACTGTACCTGCCGGAGTGGCGCGAGACGGTGTTGCTTTTGGCGGGCGTGCTCTGCAAAGAAGACGTGGATAGCGTGGATGCATTTTTCCATGAGGTGCTGGACGGGCTGGGCCCAAGTCCATCTCTGGCGCATCGCGCGCGATGCGTGGGCCTGATCGGAAGTATGCTGCGGGATCTGAAGTCGTGGGGTTACCGGATCGCCGACCCGCGCTATCAGGACAATCTGGACCGTGTACTGGCAATCTTCGAGGCTGAAGCGGCGCGGACCATCGATTTTCAGACGAGACTCGAAGCGGCGGATGCGCTGGGGCAAGCCGGAGATCCCCGATTTGAGCGGGACAATTGGGTGCTGGTGACAGGCGGGCGGTTCTGGATGGGCGCGCAGACGACGGATCCAAATGGGATGAACTATGACCCCGCAGCTATGGACGACGAGTTGCCGGTCCACCTCGTCGAGCTTCCTGCGTTTGAAATGGCGAGATATCCAGTGACCGTGACGGAGTACGCACGATTTGTGGACGCTGGCGGCTATGGCAAAGAGGAACTGTGGCGCGCCGGCGCGTATGGAGCGTTGACCGAACCCAAGGACTGGCAGGCACAGTTGCGGTATCCGAATCGTCCCGTGGTGAGCGTGAGCTGGTACGAGGCGATGGCGTACTGCTCTTGGACGGGAACCCGACTTCCCGCAGAAGAGGAGTGGGAATGTGCGGGACGTGGCGGCCGAGAGAGTGTTCGCTACCCTTGGGGAAACCAGGAGCCTAACGTGTCCAGAGCGAACTTTGAAGATAAGCCGGGGCATCCAACGCCGGTGGGGCTGTATCCGGACGGCGCAGCGCCCGGCGGCATCGAAGACATGGCTGGCAACGTGTTCGAGTGGATGGCAGATTCGTGGCACGATTATCACTCGGAACGCCAAGCAAGCGAAATAATCACAAACACCAGAGTGATTCGCGGTGGCGCTTGGCCCTACAGTTCGAGGCTCTTGCGCGTTTCATACCGCAACAGCTTCCAACCCGCGGTGGGGGACGTCGACCTCGGGTTTCGCTGCGTGCGCTCTCCTCGCGACACAGCATAAGGCCCATGAGCCCAGCCCCGCTGCCAAAGGCTCGCCCATCGGTACTGACACTCGCACCCGGCGACGAACCGTCGCCCGAGCAAGTGGTTCAGGCCGTCAACGGGCAACTGCGAATTCTCAGCGAAGGGCAAAGGATTGGTTTCTCCCTGTCCCCGAAGCATCGCCCGCTGTTTCTCGCCGCGGTCCAACAGGGATACCTGCTGCAGCCGGGAGCGCACACGCGCGTGGCGGACGCGTTCCTCTGGTGGTGCGAGGCCAAAGGCATCCCCTGTGTCCGCTTCCAGATCGAGCGGGCCTGTCTGGAGATGGTGCCAACGGACGACAACGATAAGAGCCCGTCGCCGCAACGCCGCGAAATGGTGCACTGAGTGCAAACGAAGACCGACTCCGGCCTGATCAGCGCGCGTCTGGACCGGCTTCCGGCCACGCGCACCATCTGGACGCGGGTGATCCTGTTATCGCTGGGCGGCTTCTTCGAGTTTTACGACCTCTTCTTCACCGGCTATATCGCGCCCGGGCTGGTTCGCAGCCACATCCTCACGGCGACGACTCGCGGCTTGTTCGGGACGACTGGTATAGCCAGCTTCATCGCCGCCATGTTCTCCGGCCTCTTTATCGGCACAGCGCTGTTCGGCTTCGTGGCCGACCGCTTCGGCAGGCGCACCATCTTCACCTGCTCGCTGCTCTGGTACACCGTCGCGAGCGTCGTGATGGCATTCCAGAATGACGTTTTCGGTCTGAATCTGTGGCGCTTCATCGCGGGGATCGGCGTGGGCGTCGAGCTGGTGACCATCGACACGTACCTTGCCGAATTAGTTCCGAAGGAATTGCGCGGCCGCGCCTTCGCCTATAACCAGACGATTCAGTTCTCGGCGGTCCCATTGGTGGCGCTTCTCGCCTGGCTGCTTGTCCCGCGCTCACCGCTCGGTCTCGACGGTTGGCGGTGGGTGGTGCTGATCGGGGCGGCAGGCGCGATCTTCGTCTGGTGGATTCGGCTGCGCGTTCCCGAAAGCCCTCGCTGGCTGGCACAGCACGGACGCCTGGCGGAAGCAGAACAAGTGCTGGCGGGGTTGGAAGCAGGTCTGGTGCTCCCGCCGCCCGCAACACCCGAGGCGGGAACGTCGCGTGGCAGCTTCCGCGAGATCTGGAAACCGCCCTACCGCACCCGCACCCTGATGATGATCGTCTTCAACCTCTTTCAGACGGTCGGTTTCTACGGCTTCTCCAACTGGGTGCCGACACTGCTGATCGGGCGCGGCATCGCCGTCACCAGCAGTCTGCGTTACACCTTCCTGATCGCGATTGCAGCGCCGTTCGGACCGCTCCTCGCCGCGGGAATCGCCGACAAGATCGAGCGCAAATGGCAGATCGTACTGGCGGCGTTTGGCATCGCTTTCTTCGGCATTCTGTTTGGGCAATTGAGCGTCGTCCCGGTGCTGATCGTGTTGGGCGTGCTGGTGACGCTGTCGGCCAACGTCCTCTCGTTTTCCTCACACGCCTATCTGGCGGAACTTTATCCAACGCGGATTCGCGCGCTCGCCGTCGGCTTCACCTATTCGTGGAGCCGGTTCTCGGTGATCTTCAGTTCGTTCGCGATCGCGTTCTTCCTCGGCCACTTTGGCGTGCCGGGCGTTTTCGCGTTCATCGCCGGGAGCATGCTGATCGTGATGCTTTCGATCGGGCTGCTGGGACCGAAGACGAACAACCTGTCTCTGGAATCGATATCCGGCTGAGTTATGATGCTCGGGACATGTCGGTGAACCCCGAAGCAGCCGGTCTCTCGCCCGCGCGCCTGAGCCGCATCGGCGCCAGGATGATGAAGCACATCGACGCCGGCCGCATGGCTGGAGGCATCGGTCTCATCATGCGCCGCGGACACCTCGGCTGCTTCGAGACTTGGAACATGAGCGAAGACGCCATCTTCCGCATCTATTCCATGACGAAAGCGATCACCGGCGTGGCTGCCATGATGCTCTTCGAAGAAGGCGCGTTCGCTCTCGCCGATCCCATCTCCAACTTCATTCCGGAGTTTCGCGAGATGCGCGTTGCGGTGGAATCGCCCGATCCGGCCACCGGCAGGATGGTGCTCACCGGCGCCGTGCCGGCCGCCCGGCCAATCACCGTGCTCGATCTCATGCGCCACACCGCAGGCTTCAACTACGCCGGACCGCACGACGAAAAGGGCGACCTCGTATACCCGCAACACGGCATTCAGTCGGACCTGAAGCGGTCCGCCACGGCGGGCACATTTAGGTCGGCCGAATTTGTGAAGCGGCTTGCCGGCATTCCGCTCGTGCGCGAACCCGGAACCGCCTGGGACTACGGGTTCGGAACCGACGTTCTCGGCCGGATCGTCGAAATCATCTCCGGCCAGACGCTCGCCGAGTTCTTCGCGCAGCGCATTTTCCAGCCGCTCGGGATGGCGGACACTGGCTTCCACGTTTCCGAAGCCAAGTGGAACCGCCTCGTTCCGATCTATTCGCTCACGGCGGCAGGCACGATCCACCGGCTGACCGGCCCCGCGCAGGACGGCTTCCGCCAAGCGCCCGAGATGTTCGCGGGCGGCGCGGGTCTCACTTCAACCGTGTTCGATTATCTCCGCTTCGTGCGTATGCTGGGGAATGGCGGCGAACTCGATGGCGAGCGCCTGCTGAGCCCTGTGACGGTGGATCTCATGCGCTCGGATATGCTCGGCGATCTGCCGGTGGTGCACCCTTTGTTAGCGCCAGGCCATGGCTTCGGGCTGACCTTCGCCATCAGCAGGGGTCCGGGCCGAACCGGCGCGCTTCCGTCGGCAGGCCAGTACCGATGGGGCGGCGCGGCGGGCACCGCGTTTTGGATCGATCCGATTCAGGACATGGCCGGCATCTTCATGATGCAGACCCTGCCGGATCCGGCCAAGCGAAGCGAGTTCATGCAATTGGCGTATCAAGCGATTATCGACTGAACGGTACAATGTTGGTGGAGGTGCCGTGCGTTCTCTGGTTTTGGTTATCGGTGTTTGTGCAGCTGCACTGGTCTTATATCCGGCTCCCCAACAATCTACCGGACCCGCCCCCACCGCCACTCTTTCCCCCGCAGCCGAGCGTGCGCTGCTCGATCAGTATTGCGTAACCTGCCATAACGAAAAGCTGAAAACGGGGGGATTAGCCCTCGACAAGATGGACGTGGACCACATCGGGGACGAGGCTGAAGTATGGGAAAAAGTCGTTCGAAAACTCCACGGCCGCATGATGCCGCCTCAGGGTATGCCGCGGCCGGATCAGGCCACGCTGGATGGCTTCGCTTCGTCGCTGGAAGTCTCGCTCGACCGTGCCGCTATTTCGAGGCCGGAGCCGGGCCGCGCCGGAATGCATCGGCTGAATCGCGCCGAATACCAGAATGCGATTCGGGACCTGCTCGCGCTCAAAATCGACGTAGCGTCTCTTCTGCCGGCAGACGACGAGAGCAATGGGTTCGACAATATGGCCGACGTTCTGAGAGTGTCCCCGTCGCTGCTGGAACAATACCTGTCGGCGTCGAGAACCGTCAGCAGCCTCGCGATCGGCGACCGCGGCATCGGTCCTGTGTCGCAGGTTTACCAGGTTCCGCCGAATCTTGCCCAAGCCGAACACATCGAAGGCCTGCCGCTCGGAACTCGTGGCGGAATCCTGATTCACCAGAATTTCCCGCTCGATGGCGACTACGAATTCAGCGTCTTTCTGCTGCGCAGCATCGTCGGATACATGACGGGGCTCGAATACCCCCATCAGTTCGAAATCACCGTGGATGGCGTGCGCATTTTCCTCTCCCATGTGGGCGGCGAGGAAGACAACAAGATGATGGACACCAACCTGGGACTGGCCGGCAATACGATCGACGCGCGCCTGCGGGTGCGGGTCCCGGTGAAAGCCGGACCACACGATGTCGGCGTCGCCTTTATTGCGAAGAATCATTCGGAATCCGTCGAGCCCCTGCAGCCGTTCACGCGCAATCTCGATTTGCAGGACATGAACGGCATTCCGCTCATCGATCACGTGCAGATAACCGGGCCGTTTGCCGCCACCGGGTCGGGCGACACGCCCAGCCGCCGCCGCATTTTTGCGTGCCAGCCGAAAAATGAAAGCGACGAATTGCCATGCGCCAGGAAAATCATCTCGACGCTGGCGCGCCGTGCGTACCGGCGTCCGGTGACCGACGCGGACCTCGAAATCCTGCTCAGCTTTTACCAGAAAGGGCGCAACAAGGGGAGCTTCGATGCCGGAATCGAGACCGCGCTGCGGTTGATTCTGAGCGATCCGAAATTCCTGTATCGCATCGAATCGGATCCGGCGAACGCTACTCCGGGAACCATTAACCGGATCAGCGATCCGGAACTGGCTTCGCGTCTCTCGTTCTTCCTTTGGAGCAGCATCCCGGACGACGAGCTCCTGACTGTGGCCGCGCAGGGGAAACTCAAAGATCCCGCCGTGTTGCAGCAACAGGTCAAGCGCATGCTGGCGGACCCGAAAGCGGAGTCGCTGGTCACCAACTTCGCTTCCGAGTGGCTGTTCCTGCGTAATCTGCAGAGCGTGAATCCGGCGGGCGAAGACTTCCCGAATTTCGACGAAAACCTGCGGCAGGCCTTCCGCACGGAGACGGAGATGTTTGTCGGCAGCGTTTTCCGGGAAGACCGGAACGTGACGGATCTTCTGACCGCCAATTACACGTTCGTCAACGAGCGGCTGGCGAAGCACTACGGAATTCCCAACATTTATGGGAGCCAGTTCCGGCGTATCGCCGTAACCGACGATGCGCGAAGGGGGCTGCTGGGCCAGGGAAGCATTCTGACGGTTACTTCCTATCCGACGCGCACCTCTCCGGTTCTGCGCGGCAAGTGGATACTGGAGAACATTCTGGGAACACCGCCGCCCGCGCCGCCGCCCAATGTGCCGGCTCTGAAAGAGAACGATGAAGGCGGCAAGGTCACAACCGTACGCGAGCGGATGGAAGAACATCGCAGGAATCCGGCTTGCGCGACATGCCACAAAGTGATGGACCCGCTCGGATTCTCGCTCGACAATTTCGACGCGATCGGCCAGTGGCGTTCGAAAGAGGCGGGGCTGCCGATCGATGCGTCCGGCCAGCTTGCGGATGGCACGAAGGTCAATGGCGTGGTGGATCTGCGGAGAGCGCTTCTGGTGCATCCAGAGCGCTTCGTCGGCACCATGACCGAGAAGTTGATGACTTACGCGCTCGGCCGCGGGCTGGAGTATTACGACATGCCGGTGGTGCGCGCGATCGCCAGAGACGCCGGGCGCAGCGATTACCGTTTCTCGTCGATTGTGATGGGCATCGTTAAGAGCACGCCGTTCCAGATGAGACGGGCGCGGGAAACCGAGACGCCTCCTGTGACTGCCCGCCGGTAGTCCCATCACCGTGTTGCCAGCACTTCGGGATTGACGACGTTGATCGGCTTGCCGTCGCAGTATGCCGTGATCTGGTCGAAGATCTCCGCGAACTGAATCTCATACTCTTCGCGAGTAACGTAGCCGATGTGCGGCGTGCATACGACGTTTCCCATTGACAGAAGCGGATTATTGGTATCCAGCACGGGTTCTTCTTCGTAAACATCGACTGCGGCCATTCCGGGCCGTCCCGCCTGCAAAGCACCGACCAGCGCGCCCGGCTCGATGAGCGGCGCACGGCTGGTATTCACAATGAGCGCGGTCGGCTTCATCCGTGCAAGATCGCCCGCGGTCACGATGCCGCGCGTCGCCTGTGCCAGTCGCATGTGCAGCGAGATGACGTCGCACTCCTCGAAAAATGCGGCCTTGCCTGCTGCCGTGGCGTAGCCGTCCATGCGCGCCTTCGCGAGTGAGGCTTCGCGCGCACAGACAACCACGTTCATGCCGAATACCCTGCCATAGCCAGCGATTTCCCGTCCGATGCGGCCATAGCCGTAGACGCCCAGTGTCTTGTCACGGAGACTGTTGCCGACGCCGATCTGCCACTTCCCCGCCTGGAGAGCGGCCATCTGTTGAGGGATGCCGCGCATCGCGGCGAGAACCAGTCCCCAGGTCAACTCCGCGGCGGCATAACAGGGCGTACCCGCATGCTGACTCGACGACACGATCACGCCACGCCTGGTGCAGGCGTCGATATCGATGTGCGGATAGACGCTGCGCTGGCTGATCAGCTTCAGTTTGTCGAGGCGGGCGAGAAGCGGCGCGCGAATCTCAGTCCGCTCGCGTATCAGCACGAGCGCTTCGGTTTCTTTCAGCCGCTGCGCGAGCGTATCGAGATCCTGCGTATGGTCATTCCAGACCGTGACATCATGGCCTGCCAGCTTTTGGAAACAGGGCAGCGCGCGTAAGGTATCGAAATAATCGTCAAGTATTGCGATCTTCATGAAATCGACCATGCCCCCTCGATCGGCAGCGCAGCGCCATTGATGTCGCGGCTTCCCGGACCGCACAGGAAAACCATCAGATCGGCCACATCCTCGGCGGCGATGAAACGCCCGCTCGGCTGTTTGCCCGCGTGGAATCTCCTCTCGGCTTCGGCTCGCGACAGCCCGGCATTCCCTTCTTCACCCATCATTTTCAGAATCGCGGCCTCATGCACCGGGGTCAGCACCGAACCCGGACACACCGCGTTGCAGGTGATGTTCGCACCCAGCGTTTCGAGCGCCACCGCCCGCGTCAGGCCGATCAGCGCGGTCTTCGAAGTCACATAGTTGACGCGATTCGCCGCGCCGATCAATGCATAAATCGACGAGACGTTGATGATTCGCCCCCACCCCCGCTTTCGCATCCCGGGCAGCGCGAGCCGAATCGTGTGAAAGGCGGCGCTCAGGTTCACCGCGATCCCCTCGTCCCATGCCGCAACGGGGAACTCTTCCACCGGAGCGGCACAGCGGACCACGGCATTATTTACGAGGATATCGACCCCGCCGAAAGCCGCTTCGGTATCGCGGAACATCTGCTCGATTTCCCGCGGTCGGCGAAGATCGGCGCTCGAATAGAGCGTGCGTACGCCATGTGCTTCGATACCGGCTCCGGCCAGTGCGATCGCCTCAGGATCGGCAAGTCCGCTGAGAACGATATTGCACCCGGCTGCCGCGAAGCGCTTCGCGGCCGCGAGCCCGAGTCCACCAACAGAACCGGTGATGAGGGCGCATTTACCTTTCAACAAGCGCTGAGTGACACCGCCGCCCGATCATACTCACAGGCCCCCATCGTGCCCTCCGCGAAAATCTCGTGCTCCCGGATCCACTGGAACGATTCCTCATATACTTCCCGCGTATAGGGTTCGAAGACGATGCGCTCACCGGGGCCCCATCGGCCCGTGTCCATAAGGTCCAAAAAACGGGCCGGGAATTCCTTTTTATAGTGATGCGTATAGCGCTCGGGGTGCAGATCGATATCCCTCTGAGCACGCTGAAGCCCCCGGAAATACTTTTTCACGTCCGCCGGATTGGGATCGCCGGTCAGCATAGCGGCAATCATGAAAGTGGCGTCTATGACCTTCCGGAATCCGAGTTGTTCCGCGAAATAGTAAGGGCCGCTGAACAAAGAACACGCGGGCGCCTTCCCATCGATCAGCAGCTCCATCCTCCGGAACAGCAGTCCTTCACCGAAAGAGAGATTGATCTCCTCCGGTTTCAGGTATTGTTCGAGAGCCTGGATCGTCGAGTAGTGGCTGCCGGACTGATATCCAACCGATATCGGCACGCCCGCCAGATCGCGCGGGGCTTCGATGGGCGAATCGCGCGGCACAAAAATGCCGGCGGGCGAGACCGAATACGCATCCGCATACAGCTTGCCGTGTCCATTCGACGCCGCCACATTCACGGTCCAGTGGCAAGCACAGCTGATATCGGAATGCCGGCCGCGCTCGAACGTCTGATAGGCGCCCACTTTCTCGCCGAGGTCGTGTTTCTTACCGTCTTTCGACACCAGCTCATCGAGGAAATCGTATTCGAGCCCTTCGGCCCTGAAATAGCCCTTTTCCTCGGCTACCCACTCCTGAAGCCGCATATGCGGCGCTATAACGAACCTGGTGACAGACATATCGGCTCCTATTTCGTCCCGTCGTACACAACCCGCCCGTCGACCACCGTAAGCACCGATTTCAGACCTTTGATCGCCTCGTCCGGCACCTTCCTGGGATCGGTATAATCCCCGCTCAGGACCACCAGGTCTCCCAGCTTGCCCGGCTCAATCGATCCCAGCTTGTCTTCTTCGTGGAAAAACCATCCGTTCTCCGCCGTATACAGCCGCAGCGCTTCCATGCGCGTGACCTGCTGCCCGTCGTTGACCAGCGCACCCGCGGCGTTCCTGCCGGTGACCATGTAGTAGACGATCAACCAGGGATCGAGCGTCGAAATCTGCGCCGAATCCGATCCCGCGCCCACGTGTATGCCGCTGTCGAGAATCATGCGCAGCGGCGGACCGCCGCCGCCCCCGGCCCCCAAATATGCGAAAGGATGCACCGCGATCCCCGCCCCTATCGCCTTCAGGCGGTCCAGCGTCGGCTTGTCGATTCGCGGCGCATGCGCGATCGACCAGTGAAGCGGCGCAATCGGCGTGGTCGCATTCACGGCCTCGAATGTCGATACCGTCAACTGATCTTCCGCCGGCGACAAGCTGTGCTGTTGAAAAGTCCAGCCGTGCCTGGCCACGAATTGCAGCGCCGTCAGGTAGTTGGGCGGCGGGGTCACGGTCCCGAACAACGGCCAGTTGGTGGCAAACTCGCCAATTCCCGAAATGCGCATCATGTCGTCGCCGAATTCCGGAAAGCTGTTCAACACCCGTTCGGTGAGCAGCGGGATCGTGTTGTCCTTGTCCATCGTGAGATAGAAGACGCGCAGGCGCATCGACATTTTCCGCTCCCGATGCAGGGCCAGAAACGCGTCGTACATGCGGAATGGATTTCCACTGGCCAGGGTGTCGAAGGTGAACGAGTCCTGCACATCCGGCGTGCCCGGGATCACGAAGACGCCCATATCGGCGCTCGTCGTAACGCCCACGCGCGATGCGTACGACATTGCGTCCAGTGTTCCCCGCTTCTGATCTTCGAAGGTCTGCGCGGCACGCAACGCGTTCAATGCGGCCAGGGACGGCGCGTTGGCGGCAATGGCGCCGGTCGCGCTCACCTCCACGCCTTTGGACGTAAAGAATGCCTTGCCCCTGGAGTTCGTCGCCGCGGGCCCGGTGAAGGCCAGATACATGAGCACGGGATGATCGGGCGCGGCCGCATCCAGCTCGGCCAGCGTGGGCAGGCGCTTCTCTTTGAACTGCGCCGGATTCCAGCCGCCCATGGCGGTGAGGAACTCTCCGGCCGGGACGTTTTTCGCGCGCGCCGCAATCAATTCCTGCACGTCGGCGATGGATGCCGCCGTTTCAATCCTTGTGTCATGCCCCGGACGCAGGCCGAGAGCCACGATGTGGTTGTGATTATCGATTAAGCCCGGAACCACCGTGCGGCCGTGCAGATCGATGACCTTCGTGCAGGGCGCAGGCTTGCCCACATTATCAAAGACGCCGTTCTGAATGGTCACGGAGGACACGATGGAATTCTTCTTGTCCATGGTGACGATTTTTCCGTTTACCAGCTTCAGGTTTCGCGAATCCGCACAAGGATCGCCGGCGGCGATGGCGACAGACGCCGCTCCCGCGCTCACTACGCACGCCATCAGGACAAGGTATTTTGTTCGTCTCACAGGGCTGCTCCCTCGGTAAATCATTTCACACCCCAATTGGCCGCGGATGAAAACGGATTCGAAATCGGAAGCTGGCTATTCTTTTCATGCGGATGGGCGGAGCGTTTGGGAGATTTCGTCATTCGCATAAACGAAGCCAATTCGGCCGGGGATGCCTTTTGTTCCAATGAGTTGAGCGAGGACGCCGTGCCTCAAGGCGTTCTCTTCGTTCCGGCGATTGGCGGTGTGTTGCCGTTCAGTGACCATATCGGAGCCCTTCCCGATTGAGACCCTACCATGACGGTGGAAAAAATCGGGGTGTCGCGAGGCAGCGCCGGCCCGGAAAATTGTTTCAAAGCGTGGCAGGTGTGGGAGATGACGGGCGGCGGGACGAATTTGCCGGGGCTGTGAACGGGATCGCTCCGAACACTGAGGGAATCCTGGAGTCCTCACTATATGTAACTGACGTGATATGTAACTGACGTGGCCCGGCCTGCTCGCTTTGCTGCCGCCTTTCGCTTGACATCGGTATTGGAATCTGGTGAGATCGCTCCTGGCTGCCCGCCAGGTCTTCTTTTGAACATGCAATCGGCGAACCTTCCAGTGCTTCAGAACGCCCGCCTCCCGCAAGGTTCCGCGACTGCGCGAGTCGCGCTGGTCAACATGCCGTTCGCCATGGTGGACCGCCCGTCGATCCAATGCGGCTTGCTTAAAGCGGTACTCAGGCAAGCGGGTCACGAAGTTCAGGTGTTTTATCTGAATCTTGAGCTTGCCGCGGAACTCGGCCCCGCGATGTACTCCGTCATCTCGCAGTTGCGTACCGATCAATTTCTGGGTGAATGGCTCTTTTCAGTTGCCGCGTTCGGACACCGTTCCGACGAGGCGGAGTATCGCGATGCGTGTCCTTCGCTGGCGGACACCTGCGATAAGCTCGGATGCAATTACGAAGATCTCTGCCGGCTGCGCAACGAAGTTCTCCCGGGCGTTGCGGACCGATGGTGCGACGAAGCCGACTGGGGCGGATTTTCGATGATCGGCTTCACGTCGACGTTCGAGCAGAATACGGCCGCCTTCGCTCTCGCCAGCCGGATCAAGCTAAGGTATCGGCAAGCGGTCACGGTCTTCGGGGGCGCTAACTTCGACGGTGAGATGGGCCGGGAGTATCTGCGCGCGCTGCCGTTTGTCGATTTCGTCGTCTCAGGCGAGGCGGATGAGGTCCTGCCCGCTCTTGCCGGACGGATCGCGACTGGTGCGAGCCCATTGGGGCTGCCGGGCGTGTCGGGCCGAAACGGACACGGACTCATTGACGGCGGCTCGGCGCCGATTATCCGGGATCTCGACGCCCTCCCTCCGCCCGATTACGACGAGTACTTTGAAACCTTGTTTCGCCTCGGACGCGACCGGGTGCTGGGGGATGCGCCACCGCTGCTGTTGTTCGAAACCGCGCGCGGGTGTTGGTGGGGCCAGAAACACCATTGCACGTTCTGCGGGCTCAACGCCAACGGCATGGCTTTCCGCTCGAAGTCCGCGGCCCGTGTTCATGCCGAACTGCGGCGTCTCGCATCGGACTACAAAATCGTCAATTTCGAAGCGGTCGACAACATCATGGACCACGATTATCTCGATCAGTTCTGCGCGCAGTTGGCGGAGGACCGCTGCGATTACCAGATTTTCTATGAGGTGAAGGCCAACCTCACGCCGCGGCAGCTGAAACTCATGGGACGGGCGGGTATAACGGCGATCCAGCCCGGGATCGAGAGCCTCAGCAGTCACATTCTCACGCTTATGCGCAAAGGCATCACCATGCTGCGCAACGTTCGGCTACTCAAATGGGCGCACTATTACGGCATGCGCGTTGGCTGGAACCTGCTCACCGGCTTCCCGGGCGAAACCGAAAGCGACTATGAGGAACAACGGCGCGTCCTGCCGCTGCTTCGGCACCTGCCGCCTCCGGCGGGCTGCGGACCGGTTTGGATGGAGCGCTTCAGCCCTTACTTCTTCGATTCGTCCTTCCCGGTACGTAACGTCGTCCCACGTAAGGCGTACCGGTTCGTATATCCGGAATCGGATCTGGACCTGCGCAAGATCGCCTACTTCTTCGACCACGAAATGGATAACACGCTGCCGCGCGGCGCTCACGACGATCTGCAGGCGATTGTCGGGGAGTGGAAGGCGCGCTGGGAACGGCAGCCTGCGCCGGTACTCGTCTATCAGCGCGCTCCGGACTGGATTCAGGTAATCGACCGGCGTGGGGACGATGTGAGAGGCCACGCTTTCAATGGTCCGGAGGCGCTGATTTACGAAGCGTGCAGTGAAACGGATCAAACGGTGGCGTCCGTTCAAAAGCATCTCGCGGACATCGAGTCGCCGGCCCCGGCGGCGGATGTCGAGTCGGCACTCGAACAGTTTTGCGAACTCGGCCTCATGCTTCACGAGCAGGGCCACTATTTGAGCCTGGCGCTGCCGGTGAATCCGAACTGGTAAGGACTAGTGATGAAACGCCACTCGACGGATACACCGCGCGCCGATTTCGTTCCGATCGAACGGATCGGAGCATCCGTGCCCGCGCCGATCGATGACGCAGTCTTCGATTCGCTGGCTGCGCACCTGGAGCATTTCTCCGCGGGACTCGACGAGCGCGAGGCGTCCGCTCTGGCGGTGCTGCTCGATGTGGCCGGCACGCAGTCGCCGCTCGAGCTTCTGGCAAGCCAGCCCGCCCATGCAGTACTCGATGGCGCCGAACTCGACACGTTCAACGCGATCCTGCTGGAGGGCTCGCAGGAGCCGCTCCGGGAGCCGCACGGACCCAGGCCAACGCTTACGGTTGTGATGAAGGCGACCCGGCTGTGCAACCTGCGCTGCACGTACTGCCACTTCTGGGCCGACGGTCCCAACCAGCTGATGTCATTTGAGGTGCTTGCCCGCGCCACCCGCGATGCGCTGGAGATCCACTCGGCGCGGTCGGTTGAATTCGTATGGCATGGCGGTGAAACCACTCTTTTGCCAATCGCGTACTACCGCAAGGCACTGTGGCTGCAACAGCAATTCCGCAAGACGGGCCAGAAGGTCTCGAACGCGATCCAGACCAACGGTACGCGATTCACTGACGAGTGGCTCGCGTTCTGCTCGGATTTCGGCGTGAGCGTGGGCGTGAGCCTGGATGGACCTCCCGAGGTGCATGACCGCCGCCGGGTGGACGCGGCCGGACGACCGTCTTCGGGACTTGCACGAGCCACGCTCGAGAACCTGCGCAGGCTCGGACTCGAGCATGGCGTACTCATGGTAGTCGACGCTGAGGTGATTCAGTTGGGCGCGCGCCGGCTGCTCGACTATTTCCTCGAAATCGGCGTGAAGGACGTCGGACTGCTGAACGTCATTCCCGAAAACGCGGAGGATGGCACGGGTCGCGGTTCTTATGTTCCATGGGCGGATTTCGTCGGCTTCCTGCGGGAGTTGTTTCGCCTGTGGTGGCCGAACCACGCGGACCGGATCGCGTTTCGCGAAATCTCCGATCTCTTCGACAAATTGCGGGGCAAACGCGGCACCACCTGCTTTTTCGCAGGCGACTGCATGGGCAGCTTTCTCACGGTGGAGCCCAACGGCGACGTATCGGCGTGCGACAAATACATCGGGGACCCGGACTATCGGTTCGGCAGTCTTCTAAAAGGGCGGTTGACCGACCTGCTTGCCGGTGCTCCGCTCACCGCGATTCGCACTGCGACCGTTGGCGTGGTCGAGGCGACCCGTTCGTGTCCCTGGTTCCATATTTGCCAGGGCGCCTGCCCGCACGATCGATATCTCCGCGCGCGGCGCGGCGTGCCTCACGATGAATCCTGCTGCGGTCTCGCCCCGCTATTGGCGGACATGGCCGCGGCTCTCCCTCAACCCTGGAAACCAACAGACTTGCGGCCGGCTGCCGCAGAGCAATCGGAAAGGAACTGAATGGCCAAGACGAAACTCACCAAGAAAGACATCGTGTCAGTGGCGAACAAGCTCGGAGCATTTGCGAAGCAGTTGCCGAAACAGGAGCGGGACGTGTTGGGGTGGATTCTCACCCGCGCGCAGACTGCACCGCCGATCGATATGACGGCCGCCGCGTCAAAGGCCGTCCCCGCGGGGGCGGAAGTGCAGGGGTTCAAAGGAAGCCTTGCGTCGCAGTTGGCTCGCTCGGTGGGACTGGGCCCAACCCGCGTCGCAGATGTCACCGTCACTGTCGGCTGGGGTTACAGGTTTGCGAACACGCCTACCGGGCCGGTCGGCGATCTTACGCCGGATGAATAGCTCTCTTGCGGGTACGTCTCGCGACGATGGCGCGCGGGCCGGCGGCTTCGCCGTCGTGGAGCGCGAACGAACGCTCGTAGCGCAGACCGGCGGCGCGAATCGATCGCCGATACTCATCCAGATCATGGATGTCGCCGCTGGCGGATCGGAGGGCGAGGCGCAATCCGTGTAACAGAATACTTGCCGCGGCCGCATCGCGCCGATCCGGAATGGCGTCCACAATTACAAGAATGCCTCCCGGTCGCAGCGCTTCCTTAATTCGGCGCATCAGCCTGGGCAGGTTCGCGGCGCGCTCGAGATGACAGACGTTGGCGAGAACGGCCACATCGAAGCCGGCGCGCGGGAGCGGAGCATCGAGCCAGTTTCCCGCGATTGTCGCGAACCGCCCGTCCATGCAAGCGGTTGCGAACTCCCGCGCGGCGCCAATTACCGCCTCCCGGTCGAGCGCCGTCAACGTCGCACTGTTGTCGGAAGAAGCGAGCGCGAGGCCCCAGACTGCGGAGCCGGCCCCGACATCGAGCACCGCCGCAGCCGGTGGGATATCGCCGGCGTCGCGCAACGACGACGCCAGCCGCCGCGCGGGGCCTTCATTGAGGTGCGCGAGGGTGGAAGCCACGTTCGCGTAAGCCATGCCATCCTCGCGCTCCATGCGGAGGAACGGCTCACCCGTTGTTGCCCATGCGGGGAGGTGATTCCACAACTCAGCGCCTTCCTGAATCGGACGTGCTCCGTTGCCGAAGCGCCGGCCGTTGTCGTACAACGTGGCGAACGCGTCCGGCAATCGATAGCGGCCGCGTTGCTTTGAGGCCAAACCCGCGGCAGCCAGCGTCTCGAGCAGGCGCCCAATTCTGGATGCATTGCCGCCGCAGCGGGCCGCAACTTCACGCGCCGTCAAAGAACCGGCCGCGAGCGCCTCGGCCGCCCCGCAGTTTTCGAGCGCGAGCAGAGCGGCGCCGGGGCCAAACACTTCCGCGGTGAGGGCTGCGACCTCCGCCACCGCCTTCGCATTGGCCGCTTCCATTCGTCTGAGCATGGCGTGCAGGGCGGCACGTTCGTCTACGTCGAGGGTGAGAGCGAAGTTGTCGAGTTGCTCCGCAGCCGTGGCGAGGGCGCCGGATCCGGGTGTGTTGGCGGCGGATTCCGGCGTGTCCGCGACCGCGCGGGCCAGGGCTTCGGCGAGATCCTGGCCGGAAGCGAATCGATCCCCCGGTTTCTTCGCCAAGCCGCGGAGCAGCACTTGCTCGACACTACGTCCAAGTCCCGGGGTTCGGTCTGTCACGGGGGGAACCGGAGCAGTGGAGTGGAGCTTCGCCGCGCGCCTCCAGTCGTCCGCTTCGAACGGGAAGGCGCCGGTCAGAACGCGGTAGAGAAGTATTGCCAGAGCATAAAGGTCGGTGGCCGGCTGCACGCGCCCTCCCTGCCAGACTTCCGGCGCCGCAGTTTGGATCGTGACCTCCAGGGCGGCGGCTTCCCGCGGGCGGATCCAACGCTCTCCGATGCGGCGTGCAGAGCCGAAGTCCCCGAGAACGGAGCGGCCCTCGCGCGTGAAGAGCACACTTCCCGAGTTCAGATCGCCGTGCGCCCAGCCCGCCCGATGAACCGCGTCGAGCGCGCTTCCCACCTGCTGCGCCAGCTCGGCCGCGGCGCGGGGATCCCAGATCGGATCGAGCGCGCGAGACAACGTCCCACCGGCGAGCCAGGGTCCAACGAGCGCGGGCGAACGGCGGCCGCCGACGCTGTACAAGGGCAGAATGTGAAGATGATCGACTTGGGCGCGAACGAGCGCTTCCCGCCGCAACCGATCCTCGACGAGCAGGGGATCCGCCCCGCGGTCGGCCCGCTGAGCCTTAATGGCCACTTCGCGCTCAAGCCTGGGGTCGAAGCAGCGGTAGATGCTACAGAAATTACCGCGGTGGACCTCTTCGAGGACGCGACATCCCGCGATGGTCGGGGTTATCCTCAATCGATTCGGCCTCCGTCAGCAATCAAAATGGAAACTGAGCCGTGCATGCATCCGACTACACAGCCTACGCAATCGATGTTGTATTGGCAATCCTCTATTTCCACAAGTTCATCAGCGGTGGGGAAGGCGAAGACAACGGGCGACCGTATCCTGCCTGACATGCCCCCTTTATGTGTGCCTCAGCGACAAGACCGACCGTCCGTCATCGCCCCGTGGCAGGGCTGACCGCGTTCCCTGCAGCAATGTCCGCGCCACCGGACGATGAACCGGTCACCGCGGGAGACGCGGAGGCTATCGCCCGCGCCCGGGGAGACCTTCAAGCAGGCAGGGTGGTTTCACACGACGAGATTCTCCGCGAATTCGGAATCCAATGAGGTTTGCCTGGCCTGAAGTCGGCCCGTGCAGAGCTGCGCGGAATCGACCTTCAGGGGAATGGGATGGATACTTCCGGCTTCGTGCCGGGGACTTTCGCGTGGCCTTCCAAATCACTCCCGACGCGATTGTGATTGTTCGCGTACGACATCGATCTGACGTGTATCGATAGGCTGGGAGGCCTTTGAATCGCGGGACTTCCCACGTGCGGACTTCCCGGGGAGCGTCGGCGGATTCCGGCCTCTTGAGCCCCGAATTGGCGGCGGGCATCGGACGGGTAAAGGGCGGCGAACGGTTGGGGCCCCGGATCGGGAACTGGCTGACGGCAGACCAATGCCGTTCACTACTCCACGCAGGTTGACCGGATATGCTACCCACCTTGTCAGGTTGAACTTAGCGAGGCGTAGGCCACTAGGCAAAAGAACGTTGCCCGGATGCCCGTATCCTTCGTAGGGTGAATGTCCTGTTTTGAGACAGTAAGCCGGGTGGAGGAGGTTTCTGTACTGCCGAAGCAAGTCGGCACCCGTATACCCAGCGCTGGGGCTGTCTTCGAAAATTACGGTTAATGCTGTCAAAGTGTCCTGGTCTACGTACTGCGCCAGCATTTTTGTCAAAAGGCCGGGGACACCGCCGGGCCGGAACCATGCAAGGTCTTTGGCCATGTCAAGGAGCTTTCCCGGGTCCATCTCTTTTCGCGCGAAGCTCCCGAAGTTTCCTTGGTGCTTGTCGAGCAGCTTTTTAAACGACGCCAGTTGCGCGACTTCATCTGTGTTCGTGAACATCTTCGTCAGCAACATCGCTTCGAGCGCCGCAGCAGCAACCGCCGCAGCACCAAACCACACCTCCGCTTGAATGGCGCGATTCGCCTCCTCGTAGAACGTGAACGCCAGTTCGCAGCAAGCCAAGCCGTCTTTCATGTTCGCTACGTTCGGGTGATCGCTTGGGAGCATGTCCAACAGGTTGCGATATGCGGCAAGCGCGCTTCGCGCAGCCGTCGAGAATTCCGCTGTGAAGTCGGTTTGCGCTTGGTCGTCCATCCTGTTCCAGGTTAGCTGGCTCCGGCTTGTCGTTCTCGACCTGCTCCCGTTGTTCACAAAGGTAAGCTTTGACGCACGGCCAGAGGTTCCGAAAACAGGGGCTCGCGCTAAAGTCCGGGCCAAGATCTTTATGCCCGGATCGTCGGCCACTCGGAAGTCCACAAACGGGGTTCTGGTAGATCACCCCCGACGTTTGTGGAGGCGTGTGAAGACGGAGACGCCGCCGAGGTCCTGTGGTCCGGACTTCACGTTTTCCTTCGGGCTCCACCTCAATGGGTAGCGCGTTTTCCGTCCAGGCGGTTCCAGTGCTACACTCAGCAACAAAGATTGTCGCAGGAATAGAACAGGAGCGAAAATGGTCAACCGCAGAAGCGTCATGAAGATCGGTGCGGCAGCGGTGGCCGGAGCGCTTGTCGACCTGCCCGTTCCCGGCCGGAACTCGGCGGCGCCGCGGGCGCACGGCGCGTTTCAGAGAGCGGTTTTCGACGAACGTTTCGCGGAGTGCCGGGCTTTCGCGGACGAACTGCACAGCGCAGGCGTCCCGACTTCCGCGATTCGCGGCGATGTTGCCGGGCTGTGGTACGGCGATCTGCGAGCGCATCTGAGCGAAAACCGTTTGCCGGTCGCCGGTTTGACGGATCGCACTGCGTTGTTTTGTCTCGAAGAATTGGCGCGCGACGTGGGTATGCGCGTGATCCTTCGAGCGGATCACATCGTTGATCAAGACGGGGATCAAAACGGGCATGTCCGGCATAGTGCCGCTGGGCCGGCATCGATGGTCACCCTTACACGCAACTTACCAACGGAAGCTGGATTCGGGCGCGCCGTGGCCGGACTGTTCAGCCAGTTCGATATCGGGGAACCTCGCGATTCGGCCGCGCAAAAACGCACGGGGCCATTTTCTCCGGGAAACAAGACGGCTCTGGTTTCCTGGGTTATCGCTTAAAGATGATTCAGAAGTACACGCACATATTTCGTCCACGGGGGCAAGCGTCGACGCGAGCGAAGCATGGTCCCGGCGGGACCGTATCCGGCGGCGGAAAGCTTGTCGGCGCCAGCGCCAGGCCGATTGCCAATCGGCCGGACCCAGAGGGTGCCCCTGCCAATCTGCCCCACGTGCTTTCAACAACATGGCCAAGCTTTCTGGAAAGTGCGTCGCAAGAGTGCGAGCGCCGCGGTTCGATACGGGAGCTTTAGTCAGGAAAGGGAATATTCAAATGGTTTTACCTCCGAATGTAAGCGAAGCGGACTTCAATGCGGCCCTGGGTGAGTTCCGGTCCGCCGTGGGCGCGAGCTGGGTGTTCAGCTCGGACGAAGACGTCGCGCTCTATCGCGATTCTTACTCGATCAACTGGGGCGAACCGGAAGAGCGGGTGGCCTCCGCGGCGGTAGCTCCGGCCAGGGTCGAGGAAGTCCAACAGATTGTGCGCACCGCCAATCGCTATCGCATCCCCTTGTATCCGATTTCGACCGGACGCAACCTGACGTACGGCGGATCGGCGCCGACAATGCGCGGCAGCGTGGTGGTCGATTTGAAGCGCATGAACCGCATTCTGGAAGTCGACGAAAAGCGGGCGTTCGCTTTGGTGGAACCGGGCGTTTCGTATTTCGATCTTTACCACTACATCCGGGAGCGCGACCTCAAGCTGATGCTGGACGTGCCGGACCCGGGATGGGGCAGTCCCATGGGCAACAGCCTGGATCATGGCGCGGGCTACACGCTGGCCGCATTTCGCGATCACTTCGGCGCGCATTGCGGGATGGAAGTGGTGACGCCGGAAGGGGACGTGATCCGCACCGGCATGGGCGCCGTTCCCAACGCCGAGAGCTGGCAGGACTTCCGCTACGGCGCGGGACCCAACGTGGACGGCCTGTTTGCGCAATCGAACTTCGGAATCGTCACCAAGATGGGTTTCTGGCTGATGCCCATGCCGGAAGCTTTCTTGTCCGGCACCATCACTGCGCCGCGATTCCGGGATCTGGATGCATTGGTACAGGAGGTCAGCTACCTGGAAGATTTGGGTTTGACGGGGATGCCTCAGTATGGCAGCCCAGCTGGCCAGTCGGCGTTTGGTCCGGGCGCGGGCGCCATGGCGAGCCTGATGCAAAATGGCTGGCCTTCCGCCGAAGCGGTGGAGAACTTCGTGACGGCGCAGAAGCGTCCTGCCTGGTCCGTCCAGCTTTACTTTTATGGTCCGGAAGAAACCGTTCGCGCCACGTGGCAGGCGGCCAGGCGGCGTGTCGGTAAGGCTATCGCCGGCGCGGCGTTCCAAGACGGCGAATTCCTGACTCTGCCCATCCCGAAAGAAAAAGAACCCACCCAGCCGGACAAGCCCCGCCTGGGGATTCCTTCGCTCGAAGTGTTCAATATGGTGGCGCGGAATCCGCAGAACGCAAACGACCCCTCGGACGGACACGCCGACCTGTTTATTACAATCCCGCGCAAGGCCTCGGCCCTTTGGGAGTCGTCACGCGTCCTGTTCGAAGCCCAGCGGGAGGCGGGCATGCCGGGCCGGCAGAGTCCCTTCGCCACGCCCTTTACTTACTATTCGCGGTGTTTCTGGACGGGCACCACCGTACCTACCTGGCGCGACCCCGTAAAGAATGCGCGCAGCCGGGCATTGTTTCAGATAGTGATGGACCGCTGCGCGGAGCATGGCTGGGTCAGCTATCGCACCAACCCCGCGTTTCAGGACCTTCTGATCGGCAAATATTCCTTCAACAACAACTCCCTGCTGCGCTTTCAGGAGAAACTGAAAGACAGCATCGACCCCAATGGAATCATGTCGCCGGGCCGCTACGGAATCTGGCCGGCAAGTATGAGGAAAAACCGCGCATGAGACAGATGCTGTTTTTGCTCGTGGTGGTTGGATTTTCGAATTGCGTGCCGGCGCAGACGGCTTCGGTAACAAACGGAAAAGCCGTCTTCGATAAGTGGTGTGCGCCTTGCCACGGAGCCGTGGCGCCCAAAAATGTGATGTTTGGCAATGGCGCTTTAGCCGGCACCTCCGCACTTGCCGTGAAATACAAAGGCAGGCTCCCGGCGGTGCTCGAACAACGCACCGATCTTACGTCCGCCCAGATCAAAACCGTGGTGCGGGGCGGTTTATACGGGATGCCTATTACACGCAAGACAGAAGTCAGCGACGCGGAACTGGAGGACGTCGTGGCGTACCTGACGCGGAATCGGAAGAAGTAAGGAAAAACGTGTCTGTGGAGCGTCCCCCCTCGATCCGATCACTTACTTTCCGGTCGCTGAAAAAGCCAAAAGGACGTTCCCGGGCATGCCGCCCCACTGCCCGTAGCCGGAATTCACAAAGACCATACCATTGACCACCGCTGGTCCGCGTCCCACAAGACTTCGCCGGTCGCCGCGGAATAACCGCGCAGATGGCCGTCAACGGAGCCGGAAAAAACAATGCCCGGAATGGCGGTTACGGCTGCCGATTGCGCGGGAGAACAGTCGGTCCTGGCCGGAGCGCACGGCGCGGGCTTCGCGCTCCATACGATCCTGCCGGTCCTGAGGTCCAACGCATGCAGGCCGCCGCCCTTTTGGGGATCCAGCGTGAGGCGAAAGCCCTGCGGCGATTTTGGATCGGCCACGACGCCAAGCCCGATATCCGAGATTGCGACATAGACGTTTTGTCCGTCCGATGCCGAGCCCCACTGGCTGCCACCCAACGCGCTCCCCGCGCCGGTCCGGGTCTGCCACAGGATCTTGCCCTCCTGATCCGGGTCGATCACGTGCACCATGCCCGATTTCTACGCGATCACCAAAGCCCTCTTTCCTCGCCCAGACGGACCAGAATAGGCGGCTGTCCAAAGTCAAAATCCGGCCCGCCCGCATCCGGACAATTCTTTCGCCCCGGAGTTGAGCAGCCAGTATTGAAGGCGTCCGTCCCGGTTAACTGCCGCGACCACAGCAGTTCGCCCGTCTTGAGGTTCATGGCGAGAATGGCGTCGCTCGTATTGGTTGGCGGATCCGAATAGTTGTCTCCCGTGGCCACGTAGAGAACTCCCAGTTGCTCGTCGATCGTCGGGCTCGACCAGACGCTTGCGCCCGAAGGACCCGACTGCGGGGCTCCGGCCGGGGTCTTTTGCGTGGGCTTCGGAGACTCCGGGATGGTGAAGGTGTGCCAGAGCTTCTTGCCGGTGCCGGCATCGAGGGCGGCCACGCTGCCGCGAAAAGTGCAGCACTGGAATTTCGGATCGCCGCCAAGAGCTTCTTCAAAGGAAGCGAACGGTTGGTAGACCACTCCCTTGTAGTAGCGTGGTGTCGCGGTGATCATCCTCGCGTAGTGTTCCACGGGGCGCACCTTCCAGATCAATTCGCCGGTTTGCGCGTTGAGTGCATACACCGTTGCGCCCCCATCGCTGAAGAATACCGCTGTCGTCCCGTTGGCCTCACCGATAGTGACGCCCGACCGAATTCCGGAAGCGGCCTGAAATCCCCAGCGCGTGCAGCCGGTATCGGCGTCGAGCGAGTATACCGTTCCGGTCTGCGATGGGATGAACACGCGGCCGCCGACCACGGTTGGCTGGGATCGTGCAATCGTAACGTCGCCGAGGTTGAACGCCCATTTGAGCTTGAGCCTGGGAACGTCCGCTGCGGCGAGCCCGGCCGAAGCCGCTTCCTGGAATCGAAAGTTCGTACGCTGCGTCCCAATTGGGATAAATCGATTGAACGAAATTCATATGCCAGCCGAGGGTCATCGACTCGTAGAGCCGCATATCCTCCGATGCGAAGCCAATGTCCCACTTCGCGGCGACCTGCTCTGCCGGCATACGATGGCCGAGCACCCGCACCTCGCCCCAATCCTGATGGACGAAGCCCATTAAGGATGCGAATGGTGGTCGACTTGGCGGCGCCATTCCCACGGCGCTTAGTTCAATAGCGAGATCGGTCATATAGTTTCCTTTTCGGCGATACGGTCGCCAGCTTCACGAAGCCGATGTTCCAGCTCTCTGGGCCGGAGTCCCAGCAGCCCAGCAATCCGCATTGCCTGTTCCAGGTGCTGGTCCAACTCCTGCTCGCGCAGCCGTGCTCCCAATCCTGGGGTCGAGGCTACGTGCGAGCCCTTGCCCTGCTGCGTCACGATAATGCGCTCGCGTTCGAGTTCCAGATAGGCCCGCTTGACCGTAATGACACTGACCTGCAGGTCCACTGCAAGCTGGCGTATCGAGGGAATCGATTGGCCTTCGGTCCAATCGCCGACAGCAATTCGTTGTTTGATCTGCTCCATGATTTGGAGGTACATGGGACGCTTGTCGGATTGCGAAATCGCGAAGGCACCGCCCATCTATGTATACATAGTATACTCAGATTAATGGTTTGTCAAGCGTCGACCTGCCCCCACAGAGCAGCCAAGGCGCAACAAAATCGCCGGTGAGAAGATCCTCAGCGGTACAAATTCGGCGCGGGCTGACCGGAAATTCGGATGGGTAGCGCGAGCGAGCGTCCTTTGCGCTTTGCAGGGACTGCCAAACCCGGCATAACGATTCCGCTTGACTCTGACCCAGGGTCAGGCGGCAGCATGGTCGAAGAGATGGATCCCGCACCTGTCAGGTTACGTAGCACGGTGAGCAAATACCGCACTAAGGAGAGTCGCATTCTTGTATCGCGTTCACGAATTCGCTCAATTGGCAGGCGTCACGGTCAAGGCGCTCCATCACTACGATCGGCTCGGGTTATTGAAGCCCCGCCGCGCCGGTTCCGGCTACCGGATCTACGTCGAACAGGATCTCGCACGGTTGGAACAGGTCGTCGCGCTCAAATTTCTCGGACTCCCTCTGAAGCAAATCAAGATCCTGCTGGATCGGGACGCTGTAAAGCTGCCCGAAGCCCTGCGCCTGCAGCGCAACGTATTGGAAGAGAAACGGCGGCTGCTGGACCGCACCATTTGTGCGATCGGGAATGCCGAAAAAATCATCCAGTCCGGAAAGCCTGCCGATGCCGCCGCGCTCAAACAAATCATCGAGGCGATTGAAATGCAAACTGAAATCGAAGACGCGACGGAATTCATGAAGAACTACTATCGCGAGGACGTTTGGGCCAGTTTCAAGGCCCGTCACCGCGACTGGCCTTCGCATGAGTGGAACGATCTGTTCCGAGATATTACGTCCTCGCTCGCGGAGGACCCGGGGAGTCCGGGAGCGCAGGCCTTGGCGGCGCGCTGGCGGAAGCTGCGGGTCAGCGATTCCGTGGCTGCGCGAAGGTCCATTCCGGCCTTCTGAAGGCCTGGAATGACCGGCAGTATTGGCCTGCCGAAGTACAGGGCCGGTTCGCCGGGTTCGACCTGGAGCAGATTTCAGCATTCATTAGGAGAGTCTTTGGCTTTTACAGGCAGAAGCACTTCGGCGATATCGTCCGGACAAAGGAACTGGAACCGATCGCGCCGGAGGAACGAGAGCGGCCTTCGCTTGCCATAGTGGACCTGTACTTCAGGACCGAGGAGTCTTTGGATTGCGACCCAAGCGGCGAAACCGGCCAGGCTTTGGCTGCCCGCTGGATGGAGTGGATCGAAAGCAGGACGGGCGGCCACCCCGATTTGAAGTCATTTCCGGGGGCTTACGAGTCGTATGTGCGCTGGATGGACAGCTGGCCGCCGGCGATTCATCAGAAGATACGAGCGCTGAACATGGAAAAAATCGGCGAATTCATCCTCAAGGCCATCACCCAACCGATAAAGTTGCCGTAAAGCCCGCGTTACGAGTTCCAGTACCATATCTGTAGATTCCGCAGATCCGTTTTCCGTAGACTGGGTCCAGATGCCGCAGGAGAATACTGGCGGAGGTACGGCCGTGGCGGTCAACGATCGCCGGACCCGCTCGCGTTTCCCTTTGCGGCTGGCAGTTACGTACCGGCGGACCGGCTCGCAATCGATTTCGAACTGGATCAGCAGCGAGAGCGTGAACATCAGCAGTACAGGTTTGCTCTTTACGACCACTGAAGCCGTTTGGCCGGGACAGGGCATTGAAGCCTTCGTCGCGTGGCCCGTATCTCTGGATAGCCGCGTCCCGCTCAAACTCGTTATCAAGGGCTCCATCGTGAGGAGTTCCGGCGGCCAAAGCGCGGTGTGTTTCGAGAGATATGAATTTAAGACGTCTCAAATGCCCGCTAACGCGAATCTTAAGACAGAGGATTGAATCCAAGCCCCTGGACCCGGACTCAGGTTTTACATGGCCGAGAGCAGACGCCCGCCATCGACTACCACTGTCTGACCGGTCATAAAAGACGAACGGTCGCTTGCGAGCAGCGCCGCGATTTCAGCGATTTCGATCGGCTGGCCCAGATGCCGAATGGGCTGATGCTCGATCCGTTTCAGGCGACGCGCTTCGTCCTTCCAGAAATATTCGCTCAAAGCGGTTTGAATGAGCCCCGGCGCGATCGCATTGACGCGCACGCCTTTCGGACCCAGTTCAAGCGCGTAGGATTGCGTCATCATGATGAGCGCGGCTTTGGTCATGCTGTAGAGCAGTCCTTCGAACTGCGGCCGCAGGCCCGAGATCGACGCGATGTTGACGATCGATCCCGAGCCGCGCCCGCACATGCCCGGCGCGATCAACTGTGTCAGGCGGAACGCACTCTTCAGGTTGATCTCGATCATCTTGTCGAACATGCCTTCATCGACATCGAGGCAAGGCGCCTGCGCTACATTCGTGCCCGCGTTGTTGACGAGAATATCGATCCGCCCGAACTGGCGCGTGACGGTGTCCACCATGGCTTTGATCTGTTCGCTTCGCCCCACGTGGCAGACGACGGGCATGACAGCGGGCCCAAGCTCCCGCGCGACCAGATCGAGCGTTTCGGGCTTGCGGCCGCAAATGACCACGCTGGCGCCCTCCCGGACAAATGTTTCGGCGATGGCCCGCCCGATCCCGCGGCTCGCGCCGGTCACAATGGCAACTTTGTTCTTCAGCATGTTTTTAGTCAGTCCGCATATTTCGCTAGCTCGTATCTCGCGACCGCTTCGCGGTGCACTTCGTCCGGCCCGTCGGCGAGGCGCAGCGTTCGCGAACCGGCCCACGCCGCGGCGAGATCGAAATCCGAAGAGACGCCCGCGCCGCCGTGGGCCTGAATCGCGCGGTCAAGGACCCGCAGAGCCACATTCGGCGCAACAACCTTGATCATGGCGATTTCGGGCCGCGCGGCCTTGTTCCCCACGGTGTCCATCATGTAAGCGGCCTTCAATGTCAACAGCCTCGCCTGCTCGATCTCCATTCTCGAAACCGCAATGTCGGCGCGAATTGTGCCCTGCTCCGCCAGTGCCCGCCCAAACGCAACGCGCGAGCGTACGCGCCTGCACATGGATTCGAGCGCCCGCTCCGCCACGCCCATCAGCCTCATGCAGTGATGAATCCGGCCCGGCCCGAGTCTGCCCTGCGCGATTTCGAATCCCCGTCCTTCGCCCAGCAGCATGTTTCCGGCGGGCACACGAACGTTGTGAAACAGAACTTCGCCATGTCCGTGCGGCGCATCGTCGTAGCCAAAGACCGTGAGCAAACGCCTGACTGTGACTCCGGGCGTGTCCATGGGCACCACAATCATCGATTGCCGCTTGTGTTTGGGCGCGGCGGGGTTGGTCTTGCCCATGAAAATGGCTACCTTGCAGCGGGGATCGCCGACGCCGGAGATCCACCACTTAAGCCCGTTGATTAGGTAGTCGCCGCCGTCCCTCACAATGCTCGATTCGATATTGGTGGCATCGGAAGACGCAACGGCGGGCTCAGTCATCGCAAAGCACGACCGGATCTCGCCCGCAAGCAGCGGGTTGAGCCAGCGTTCTTTCAATTCGGGCGAGCCATAGCGCTCCAACACCTCCATGTTGCCGGTGTCGGGAGCCGAGCAGTTAAAGACTTCCGGTCCCAACGGTGAGCGCCCCATGATTTCGCACAGAGGCGCGTACTCAAGGTTGGTCAGACTGCCCCCGCGATCGCCGGCGGGAAGAAACAGATTCCACAACCCGGCCGCCCGAGCCTTCGGCTTCAACTCCTCGATCACCGGAACGGGCTGCCAGCGGTTTGGACCCTGGCAATGCTCCTTGTACTTCGCCTCGTTCGGATAGACGTGTTCCTCCATGAAGGCTGGAAGGCGCTTTTGAAGTTCCCGCGCTTTGTCCGAGAATTCGAAAACCATCAGCGGTAAGTCCTCAGGTCCGGCGACCCCAGGTGCGGCACTCCGTTGAAGGAATGGAGCCGGATCTCTTCGTCGACCACCTTCACTACCGTGCAGGACGCGTTGTGCAGAACGCCCGCCAACCGCATCGTCCGCTCATCGTGAATATCCATGGCGAGGGCGGTCCATACGGCGATCGGCGTGGCCGAAGTGAAGACCACGACGTTCGCGTCCTGCTCCACGCTTTCGAGCGTCGCGCGGCAACCGGCCACGCGTTGGCGAAAAGCCTGCCACGATTCACCGTCATAAGGACGCGTCCCCTCGATCCACGCAAGCACCACCTTCCGGTCGCACGGCAGCCAGCGGCGATTCACATTCGCGCCGGGTTGCTGCGCCGCGGCACGCGCCTGGGCCACCATTTCGCGATACTCCTTTTGAAACTCGGGATCTTCGCCGCACAGGCGCGGCGCCAGGGCTCGGTAGATGTGGTCGAGATCGAACTCGTTCCAGCCGCTGTGGGAAACCACTTCAGGAAAACACACGCCGGCTTCCGCATAAGCCGAGCGCACCTCCTCCGCCGTCTGCTTCTGGCGCTTCAACTCTCCCCGGTAAGCCGCGGTGAAATGAATTCGCTCCGAAACGAAGTATTCGCCCAAGAGCCGCGCCTGCCGCCTGCCGAGATCGGAAAGCGCATCGTATGCTTTGCGCGTCCCCGCCTGACCGTGCCGGACCAGATAGACGCGGCTCAAGAATCCGTCCTCTCGATAAGCGATCCGGCCAGCCGCGCAAGTGCACGTACGCGGCGGTCGAAGTTCCGGAATCGCGCATCCTGAGTTTGGCCCAGATGAAATCGGTAGTAGATCTGCTGGAGAATCACCGCCAGCTTGAAAACACCCAACACTTCGTAGTAGCCCACCCGGCTCACGTCGCGCCTGGTCTGCCTTGCGTACCGCTGCAGAAACTGGTCGCGCGTGTACCATCCAGCTTGCGATGTAATCACGGGAGTGGCAGGATCCGGATCTTCCTGTTTCATGGTCCCTACCCACGCCCAGTAGCACATCGTGAGCCCCAAATCGGCCAGCGGATCCCCCAGTGTCGTCATTTCCCAGTCGAGCACGGCTTCCACGCAATCCCCCGCCGGATGCATCATCACGTTGTCCAGCTTATAGTCGTTGTGCACCAGTGTGGCCTCGGTCGAAGGGGGTATGCGATCGGCGAGCCATCGGATCACATGTTCCATCTCGGGCAGTTCTTCGGTCTTCGCGTGCCTCCACCGCTCCGCCCAACCTCGCACCTGCCTTTCCAGAAACCCTTCCGGCTTGCCCAGGGTGCGAAGTTTTTCACGCGAAACGTCGATTGCGTGAAGCCGCACCAGGCAATCGATAAACGCTTCGCTCACCAGCCGCGGATAGCCGGGAATCGCGCTCAGTTCGGGAGGCATGGCGTCCCGAATTACGATCCCGCGCCGCCGCTCCATAAGAAAGAACGCGCCGCCGATCACCGCGGGATCCTCGCACAGCAGGAAGACCCTGGGCGCTTCCGGAAAATGAGGATGAACCGCATCGAGAACGCGATACTCGCGCGCCATGTCATGGGCCTTCGGCGCCACCGGACCCAGTGGGGGACGCCTAAGCACAAACTCCCGCCCGCCGGCCCGTATGAGATAAACGAGATTCGAATGGCCGTTTGGGAACTGCTCGACTTCCACGGCCGGACTTGCGCCGCCCAGCCTTTCCCTCAAATAACCGGCAAGCGCCGTCGCGTCCAGCTCCTCGCCTGGCCGAACCGGGGCGGTATCGCTGCGGAGGTCGAGCGCGCCGGGCCATTCGTGCATCGAATCGAATCCCGTAGTGGCCGGATCGAAGAGCTAATCGCCGGCGACGAGTGTTTCCCGGCGCGCGCTGGCTTCGAGCATTTCGAGCACATGATCGCTGGGAGCGGGGTCCTGTTCGCGGGTAGTTTCGAGCGGTCCGCTGACGGTGAAGTAGTGCGCGCCGGCCACCAGCAGCTGATCGGCCGGGAAGCG
>Ga0181521_10001027_pt1 | contig 34472 bp, 31 predicted proteins | sample PEATcosm2014_Bin_32_FD_119764 | JGI IMG/M metagenome (GOLD analysis project Ga0181521, IMG submission 119764) | Peatland microbial communities from MTU Mesocosm Facility, Houghton, MI, USA - PEATcosm2014_Bin02_60_metaG | ecosystem: Environmental > Terrestrial > Soil > Wetlands > Peat | place...
AACCTGTTTCCCGACGGCAAGTTTGCCGGCAAGGACGCCTATGCCGCGGTGCTGGCCGAGCAGCAGTTGACCATTCCGGAATTCGAGGCCAACCTGCGCCGCCAGATCCTGATCAATAAATTGCGCGAGGTGGCGGTGGAAGGCACGATCGTCTCCTCGCTCGAAATCGAGCACTCCTACCGGGAGCGCTTCGAGAAAATCAAGATCCAGTACGTGAAAGTGACCGGCGACAAGTACCGCGCGGAAACGGCCCCGACCGCCAAGGAAATGGAGACGTTCTTCCAGGTGAACCAGGCGGGTTACAAAGTGCCGGAATCGAGGAACCTGGCGATTCTGATCGCCGACCAGGCCAAGATCGCCGAATCGTTCGTCCCCACCGACGCCGAACTGTTGCGGATGTACAACCAGAACAAGGAGCAGTTTCGCACCAAGGAGCGGGTGCACGCGCAGCACATTCTGTTGAAAACCGCGGGCAAGCCGCCGGCCGAGGACGCCAAGATGAGGGCGCAGGCGGCGGACCTGCTGAAGCAGATCAAGGGCGGCGCCAACTTCGCGGAGATGGCGAAGAAATATTCCGAGGATACCGGCTCGGCCGTCAAGGGCGGCGACCTCGACTGGATCGAACGCGGGCAAACGCTGCCCGAGTTCGAGCGCACCGCGTTTTCCCTGGGGCCGGGCGAAACCAGCGGGATTGTCAAGACCGAAGTGGGCTATCACATCATCCACGTGATTGCGCACGAAGACGCGCACCTGTCCCCGTTCGAGCAGGCAAGAGCGCAGCTAGCCGCCGGTTGGAAGAACGACCGGGTGAACGACCTCGTGCAGCAGATCTCGGACAAGGCGCAAGCGGTGTTGCAGAAGGATCCGCTCCATCCCGACGAGGTCGCGGCGCGGTTCCACATGCAGGTGATACGCGCGGACGGCGCGCGGCCCGGCCAGCCGCTGCCGGAAATCGGTACCAACAACGACTTCGATCAATCCATCGCCGGGCTGAAACAGGGCCAGGTTTCACAGCCGGTGGCTCTGCCGGGGAACAAGCTGGCGCTGGCGGTGGTCACCGGTGTGACGCCGTCGCGGCCCAACACGCTGGCCGAAGTCGAGGACCAGGTGCGCGCGAAGATCGTGGAGAGCCGGCTGGCGGCCGCCGTGCAAGCTCACGCCAAAGAACTGGCCGACAAGGCCAAGGCCAATGGCGGCGACCTGGAGGCGGCAGCCAAGTCGATGGGACTCGAAGTCAAGATCTCCCAGGAGTTCAACCGTTCCGGCGCGGTGGAAGGTGTCGGCCCGGCCAGTTACGTACAAAAGGGATTCTCGCTGCCCGATGGCGCCGTCTTCGGCCCGGTGGGCACGCCGTCGGGTTCGATCGTCGCCAAGGTGATCGCCCATGCGCCGGTCGACATGTCGCAGTTGCCCCAGATGCGCAATGCCCTCCGCGACGAGATCAAGAGCCAGCGGGCGCGCGACCGCAACACGCTGTTTGAAACCGGCGTGCGCGAGGAATTGCGCCGGCAGGGCAAGCTGAAGTACCACCAGGACGTCATCAACCGCCTGGTGGCGCAGTACCGCGCCAGCTAAGCGCATGCTGCGAGATCTGTTCGACCTCTACCGGTCGCTCACCGACCCGCCGCGGCTGAGCCACCTGCTGCACACGCTGCTGGCGGGCTGGGCCGGCTACGCGGCGCTGTTCGCCGTGGTGTATTCGGAAACCGGCCTGCTGGTGGGGTTCTTTCTGCCCGGCGATTCGTTTCTGTTCACCATCGGCGTGGTGGCCGGTTTTGGCGCGCTGGACTTCCGGCAGGTAAACCTGTTGCTGATTCTGGCGGCGATGCTGGGCGATTCCACCGGCTACCTGCTGGGGCGCCAGACGGGCCCCAAAATCTTCAGCCGCCCCGACTCGCGATTCTTCAAGCAGGAGTATGTCACGCGCACCCGCCACTTCTATGAGCGCTACGGCGGCAAGACCATCGTGCTGGCGCGTTTCGTGCCGATCATCCGCACTTTTTCCGCCTTTGTGGCCGGCGTCAGCCAGATGCCGTACCTGCGATTCCTGCCCTTCAGCGTGTGCGGCGGCATCGGCTGGGTCTTCCTGATGACCTCGCTGGGCTACCTGCTGGGCCAGGTGGCGTTCGTGCAACGCAACTTCGACAAAGTGATATTGCTGATCATTTTGCTTTCGCTGATGCCCACTTTCATCGAGGTGTGGAAGGCACGGCGGAAGGCGTAGAGGTCCGGTAGCGCCGGCGGTCTTGCGTGTGCCCCAAAGGGGCTGATTACCAGTGGGGGAAGGACCCACTCGAGAGCGGGCCTCGAAAGCGGCGATGTGGACGCCGACCCGACCAAACACCGGGGAAGGCAGCACCGAATTCAGGATGAGAGCACCGCGGCCTATTGGCGACGTTCCGAGCAAAGGCAGGGTGGCGCGCGCAGCCAAGAAATGTCGAGATGACTCTCCACACAGCAGGCTTGACAGCCCGCGCCGCGTTGGTCTCTCTGAGCCGATAGGAGCCTGCGGACGATGATCGCTAATCAGGGTCTCAGTCCGGCCGACCTGGTGGAAATAGTTGTGGCGGCGCTGCTGGTGCTGGGCGTGCTGATCTGGCACCCGTGGCTGACGCCGCTGGCGCGGCGCTTCGAAGAGCGCACGGGCTGGCTTGTGGTTCTCTTTGCGGCGCTGCCGGTATTGCTCCGGCTGGCGCTGCTGCCGCATCATCCCGCCCCGACGCCCGACCTTTACGACGAATTCAGCCACTTGCTGGCGGCGGATACGCTGCGGCATTTCCGGCTCGCCAATCCGCCCCACGCGTTGCCGCAATTCTTCGAAACGTTTTTCGTTTTGCAGCGGCCGGCGTATGCCTCGATTTATCCGCCGGGCCAGGGGTTGGCGCTCGCCCTCGGGTGGACGCTGTTCGGCCACCCCTGGGCCGGCGTGCTGGCGGCCACGGCGGCCTTCTGCGGCTTGTGCTACTGGATGCTGCGGGGCTGGGTGAGCCCGCGGTGGGCGCTCGCCGGGGGACTGCTGGCGGTGATCGAATTCGGGCCGCTGAACCAGTGGATGAACGAATACTGGGGTGGGGAATGGATCGCGGCCGCGGGCTGCCTGGTGTTCGGCGCGCTGCCGCGGTTGCGGGCGGCGCCGCGGCGGCGCGATGCGATCCTGCTGGGGCTGGGCCTGGCAATTCACCTGATCGCGCGGCCCTATGAATCCATCTTCCTGTTCCTGGCGGTGGCGCTGTATTGGGCGCCCTGGCGGCGGGTGGAACTAAAAGCGGCGGCCAGGTTCCTGCCGGAAGTGGCGCTGGTGCTGCTGCCCGCAGTGGCGCTGCTGGCCGTTCAAAACAAGCAAGTCACGGGGAACTGGACCACCATGCCGGAGGCGCTGAGCCAATACCAATACGGCGTGCCTTCGGCGCTGACGTTCCAGGCCAAGGTTGAGCCGCATGTGCCGCTGACCGAACAGCAATCGATGGACTACAAGATGCAGCGGGCCTTCCTCGGCGAACGTGCGGAAACGGTGGGGGCGTATCTGCTGCGCCTGGAATTCCGCGTGCGCTATTACCGGTTTTTCTTTCTGGCGCCGCTGTACCTGGCGCTGGCGGCATTTCTGACCGCGCTCGGCGAGCGCCGTTTCCAGTGGGTGGCGCTGACGCTGGCGCTGTTCGCCCTGGGGACGAATTTCTTTCCGGCGTTTCAACTGCATTACGTGGCCGCCGTCACCTGCCTGTTTGTGCTGGTTTCGGTGGTCGGCCTGGAGCGCATATCGCGCCGGCTGCCGGAAGCCGCCCGGCTGGTGGCACTGTTATGCGTGGCGCAGTTTGTGTTCTGGTACAGCCTGCATGCGTTTTTCGACACCGCGGAGTGGTCGGCGGCGGTGCGCCGCTATGAAACTTGGGACTCGATCAACCATGGCAATCCGGAGCGCCGCATTTTCGTCAACCATCAGCTCGACGGTGTACCCGGGAAGGTGCTGGTGTTCGTCCGCTACTCGCCGCGGCACATTTTCCAGGACGAGTGGGTGTACAACCGGGCAGCCATAGACGAAGCGCGGATCGTGTGGGCGCGCGATCTGGGCGATACGGAAAACCAGCAACTGATGCGCTACTACGCGGATCGTACGGCGCTGGTGCTGGAGCCGGATGTGCAGCCGCCCAGCCTGGCGGCGTACCGGCCGCCGGCGCCGTAGCCGCAGCGTCTTCTCGCACCAAACTGGACGGTGCAGATGTCGAAATTCTTTACATGGACGGTACCAGGACGTCCCTGGTACTCCCAGAACTGCAATACCAGCGGTTTCCCAGGTACTATATAGTCGGAATGACCCAAACATCGGCACTGGCAGTGATCGGCATCTTTTTGCTGGCGGCCTGCGCGACGGTCATACAGACTGTCCGCGTGATCGCCCGCGCCCGAATCCGCCGGCAGCGCAGGCTGGTGCGGCTCTCTTCCGTCGTGACCGGGATGCCGGCGGGTTCGCCGAACGATCAGTTCTCTTAGGCGCAGCCGGGTTACGCTGCGGCCAAGGCCAGTTTGACGGCGCGGTCCTCATTGAGGCTGCCCGCCGAGTCAGAGAAGCGGACTGCCAGCACGGTTTGATCGGCAGGCTGGCCCGCGCCATCGCCGTATCGCGCGACGGCGTCCAGGATACGCTCCACCAGGACCTGCGGCGGATGGTCCGCATGCTCCCGCAGCGCCCTGACCACACCCTCTTCGCCCAAAACGCAGCCGGCACGGTCCACCGCGTCGGCGACGCCACCGGTGAACGCAATCAGCATATCGCCGGGACCGAGCGAAACGGTACGCTGCCGGTACACCGTTCGGCTGGTAAGCCCGAGCACGGTTCCAGTTGGTTCCAGACGGTGTACCCGGAAACGGCTGGCGTGGAACAGAAGCGCCGATTCATGGCCCGCGCTCAGGTAGCGCAACGAGCGCCGCAGCGGGTCGATGCAGGCGAAAAAGAGCGTCGTGAGCGAACCGTCCGAAGCAATGTCGCACAGCGCGCGGTTGAGCCGGGAGGCCGCCGCGGCAAGAGCATCGGGACCGCCGCTGGCAATTCCACGGAAGTGCGCCTCAACGGCGGTCATCACAGTGGGAGCGGAAAGGCCGGGCCCGGGTGTTTGCCCAATGGAAGCGAGCAGCCGATGGCCGTCGAGCGGGATGAACTTGAAGAAGTCGCCGGTCGGGTTGCTGGCGGGCCGGCACGCGCCGTAGTAGTCCAGGCCGGGAAACGGCCAGCTCTCCATCCCCTGCGCTGGTTGAAAAACGAGAAACGGGTTCTCGCCGGTTGGCGGAGCGAAAAACGGGACAAAGTCCGCTTGCTGATTTCGAGTGCTCATATCGATTTGACGCGCGCAGCGGCGCCAACGCCTACACCGCAGCCTGAAGATTGTGTGAAGATTCGCTGAACTCTGTGCGCTTGTGCACCGTGCCTTGCGCACACAGTGTGCGTGCACACGCGCGGCAGCAGGCGCTCGCAAGACACCGGTGGCGCTAGGCCCGCGCTAAGCCGCCCGCTTCAGAAGTGCTTTCGCAAATCCTCGAACCGGTCGACCACCAGCAGCCGGCCGTCGGCTTCGGCGATCTCCTGCTTTTCGAGAACCCAGGTGTGAGCGTGGGGGATGAAGACCGCGTGCAAGCCCGCGGCAAGCGCGGGGTTGATGTCGGACTTAGGGCTGTTGCCGATCATCCAGGTGCGCGCCGGGTCCATGCCGCGCTCGGTCACCAGCCGGCGATATGCGCCGGCGTCCTTTTCCTTCACGATGGCGGTGTGTCGAAAATACTCTCCCAGGCCGGAGCGGCCGATCTTCAGCGTTTGTTCGTCGGGATGACCCTTGGTGAACAGCGTCAGGTCGTGGCGGGCGGCCAGGTAGGCGAGCGTTTCGGGAACGCCTGCGATGGTCTCGATCGGGCATTCGAGGATGCGCTCGGCGAACCCCATCACGGTCTCGAGATCCTCCGGCCGCACGTCGTGCTCGGCCAGCCGCTGGTAAGTATGGCGGAGATTGCGGCCGAAATTGAGCGAGCCGTAGCCGTGGATGCGGGCGTTGGCTTCCTCGATGGAGTCGAGCACGGCGCGAATCTCGCGGGGGGTGAGCGTCGAGTGATCGAGGAACCCGACGAACTCGTCGAAAGCGCGCTCGAAATAGATGTTGTTCTCCCACAGCGTATCGTCGGCGTCGATGATGAGCGATTGCGGCGTCATTTCTCAAGCCGGGGCGCCAGCCGGAAAGGGACTTCGAAAACCGCGTCCACGTCCACCGGCACGCCGTCGCGTTTGGCCGGTGCGAACTGCCATTTGGCCAACGCCTCGGCGGCGCTGCGGTCGAGACGATGGTCGATCCCACGCAGGATTTCGATGGCATCGACCTGTCCGTCTTTGCGGATGACCGCGAACAGGCGGACGGTTCCCTCGACGCGGTCGACGATGGCATCGCGATAATACTTGGGGTCGACCTTGCGCAGCGCAACGGGCGATTCGAGATCGGGCCGCGGCGCTCCCGGCAGGGGACGGCGTTCGGCGAACCACACCAGCCAGCTTCCCGAGAAGCTGGTGACGTTGGGCATCTGAATGGAGATGGTGTAGACGGCGCGGCCCTCCAGCCGCGGATCGGGCGCTTGGACGGTGCGGGCGGACTCGGTGGCCGCGGGCGGCGCCGCGCCGGTGCGGGCGGCCACCATCTCCGCCACGATTCTCTCGCGCGTCATGGGGCGCATCACGGCGAGCACGGCCGCGTTGGAATCCTGCGCGCCGCCATGCGCCATCAGATCGGGCACCGTGACGGCTGCGCCGGCGGGAGCCGCCATGCCGCCTTCCGGCTTGGGACGTGGGCCGGCCGAGAAGCCGGCCTCATGCGAGCCGGGCGGTTTGGGAATCACTGGTGTGTCGATCGGCGTGAGACCCACCATGGCGAAAGTGGGTTGCGAGGAAGGTGGCATCACGACCACGGCGTCATCGGTGGCCAGCACCGGGTCGGCGGCGGCAGCGGGCTTCGCCTTTTTCTCCGGCGGCGCACTGAAGCCGTGCGGAATGCTCGGCATGTCCGCTGTTGGCGCGGCTGTCGAGACCACCGGCGCGGCAGGCAGCGCAGTCAGCGCCGGTTTGGATTTGCGCTCGGCCGGCGGGATGAACGGCAGCGGGCGTGGGCGCGGCGCCGCCAGGTTGAGCGCCAGTTCGCGCGTTGAGGCGGTGTCGCGGATCTGCGGCGCGGCCGGCAACGGGCGTTCCTCGGGTGGCCGCGGACGGTCCGGCGGCGGCGCGAATGGACGGACCGGCTTGGGCGGCGCGGCGGCGAGCACGTTCGGCAACTCGAGAGGCTGCAGGAGCGGGATCTCCGGGGCGGGAACGCGGATCAGTTGCGGCGGCCGCAGCAATTCGATTTGCCGCGCCACAATCTGTTGCTGGAAGCGGCGAAACGCGCGGGGCGGCTTCGGCTCCGGCGCTTCGGCCGGCCTGACCTCGGGCAGCTTGTCGCGCAGGTTGTACCAGATCAGGTGCGACTCGTAAGGGCGAATCTCGTGGTTGTACAGCGGGCGCGGGTCTTCGGGCGGCGCTGTCGGGCTGAGCACCACCCAGAGCAGCGCCGCCAGGTGCACCAGCGCCGAAACCGCGAATCCGGGCGTTCGCCCGAACCGCGACCCGCCGCGACGGAGCAGCATCCCCACGTTACAGCTCCCTGCGATTGCCACCGAACCCGTTGGTCGGCGCGACCCCCTGCACGCGCTCAATGGCGCGCTGCCGCGGAACGTAATCCGCCAGGTATTGGTTGAGCTGTTTGAGCCGGGCAGCTTCCGACCGCTGCCGCAACAGCGCAATCAGAAAATCCAGGTCGGGCAAGCTCTGCGCCAGTTGAAAACTGAGCTGCGGGTCCGCCAGGTCGGGCTCGGCGCGCGGGCGTGCGCTGTCCAGTTTCTTCAGCAGGTGGAAATGGCGCAGCACCTGTTTGCGGATTTCGGGTTCCGGCTGCGTTTGATCCTCATCGTCGAAGTATTGAACCTCGCCCCGCAGAAAATCCAGCTCGTCGTTGAGCGACACGATTTCGAAACGCCTTCGGCCGCGCGTCATAATATCCAGGCGCCCGTCGGGATAACGCTCGAGCACCTTTTCCACCACCACGCTGCAACCGGCGCTCGCAATGCCCCGTTCCCGCGCCGGCACGATCCCAAACTCGTCTTTCTGGCGGATGGCTTCCCCTACCATCAGCTTGTAGCGCTCTTCGAAAATGTGCAGCGGCAAACTCGTGCGCGGAAACACCACCACCTGCAAAGGGAACAGCGGGAGCAGCCGCGCAGGCATGGTACTATTATGGCGTTTCTGGGGTGGGGCATGCTTTAGCCTGCCCGAACTTGTGTATGCGGATCGACGGCAAAGTCGCGATCGTCACCGGCGCTTCGGCGGGCATCGGAGCGGCCTGCGCCGCGGAGTTTGCGCGCGCCGGCGCGCAGGTTTCGTTGTGCGCCCGTTCGGAAGAAGGATTGCGCCGCGCCGGCGGCGAGCGTGCGCTGATCACGGCCGGCGATATCACCGATGAGAGCGTGCGGCGGCGGGTGGTGGAGCGGACGCTCGAGCGGTTCGGCGCGATCGACATCCTGATCAACAACGCCGGCAGCGGATTATACATTCCGTCGTGGGAAGCGCCGGAAGTCGAGGTGCGCCGCTTGATGGAGCTGAACTTCTTTGCGCTGCTGGGCATGATCCAGCTCGTGACGCCGCACATGCGCGCGCGGCGGAGCGGGATCATCGTCAACGTGGGATCCATCGGCGGCAAGATCGTGCTGCCCTGGTTGACGGTGTACAGCGCGTCCAAATACGCCGTCGGCGCGCTCACCGAGGGGCTGCGCATGGAGTTGCGCCGCGATGGTATCCGCACCATGCTGGTGTGCCCCGGTTACGTGCTCACCGAGTTTCAGCGGCGCAGCGTGGGCGAGGTCCCGCCGCAGATGGTGAAGGGCCGGCGGTTCGCCATCACGGCCGCGCAGTGCGCCGCGGATATCCGCCGCGGCGTCGAGCGCGACGCGCGCACGGTGATGTCGCCGCGCGTGGGTTGGTTGCTGGTGGCGCTGGCGCGCCTGCTGCCGCGCGCCGTGGAAGCGCACATGGCGCGCATGAATGGAACGGCATGAACCTGCGGCTCAAGCAAACGCCGGGCATCTACCTGTTGGGCTTCATGGCCAGCGGCAAATCCACCGTGGGCCGCCACCTGGCGCACCGGCTGGGCTGGAGTTTCTTCGATCTCGACGACGAAATTGAGGCGGCGGAGCAAACCACCATTGCGCAGATCTTCGATACGCGCGGCGAAGCCGAGTTCCGGCGCATCGAGAGCGAGATGCTGGCGCAGCACGTACACTCGATTGAGCGCGGGCGGCCGGCCGTGGTGGCGCTGGGCGGTGGCGCGTTTATGACTCCTGCCAACCGCGAGCTGGCGGCCAGTAACGGCGTGAGCGTCTGGCTGGATTGCGATTTCGAACGCATCGCGCGCCGCGTGGCGTGGGCCTCCCATCGGCCGCTGGCGCGCGATTCCGGGAAAATGGCGGCACTTTTCAACGAGCGCCGCGACATTTACCAACTGGCCGACGTCCACATCCCGATCGAGACGGACGATGCGGAAGCCGTCGCCGACGCCATTCTGGCGCACGAATTCTTTCGATGACTAGGCCCAAGCTACGCCGCCAGGCCGCCCGAATTTTTCGCACCGCGTTGCGGGCGGCCGATCCGCACGACGCGGTGATGCGCTACCTGGCGCGCCGCGATTATTCCCGCTTCCGCCATGTCTACATAATCGGCGCGGGCAAGGCGGGCGCTTCCATGGCGCGCGCCGCCGAGCGCGCGTTGGGGCGGATCGTCACCGGCGGTCTGGTCAACGTCAAGTACGGCCACGTCGCCAAACTGCGCCGCATCGAGTTGAACGAATGCGGCCACCCGGTGCCGGACGAGCGCGGCGTGGCCGGCGCGGAGCGCATCGCGGAGATCGCCTCCGCCGCTGGCACTGGCGACCTGGTGCTGTGCCTGATATCGGGCGGCGCCTCGGCGCTGCTGCCGTTGCCCGCGCCGCCGGTCACACTCGCTGAAAAGCGGGAGGTCACGCGCCTGCTGCTGGCCTCCGGTGCAGACATCCACGAAATCAATGCCGTCAGGAAGCACCTCTCGGCCATCAAGGGCGGCCAACTGGCGCGGCTGGCGTGGCCGGCAAAGGTGGAGGCGCTGCTGGTTTCCGACGTGATCGGCGACAACCTGGACGTGATCGGCTCCGGCCCGGCCGCGCCCGATCCATCGACCTTCCTGGATGCAGCTGGCGTGCTGGACCGGTATGGCATTCGCGACAAAGTTCCGGCGGCGGTCCGCGCACGCATCGATCAGGGTGTCGCCGGCGCGATTGACGAAACGCCCAAGCCGGGCGACCGGCTCTTCGCGCGTGTCCGCATCACGGTGGTGGGCGGCAACCGCCTGGCGCTCGATGCGGCGGCGCGCCACGCGCGGCAGCTCGGTTTTAGGACGCTGGTGCTTTCGAGCACCATCGCCGGCGAGACCCGGGAGATCGCGCGCATGCACGCGGCCATTGCGCGCGAAGCGGCGGAGTGCGGCCGTCCGGTGAAGCCGCCCGCCTGCATCATCACCGGCGGCGAGACCACGGTTACCCTGCATGGCGACGGCATGGGCGGCCGCAACCAGGAATTCGCGCTGGCGGCGGCGCTCGATATCGCGGGGCTCGATAACGTGGTGGTGTTCAGCGCCGGCACCGATGGCACCGATGGACCCACCGACGCGGCCGGCGCCATCGCCGACGGGGACACGCTCAGCCGCAAGCCGGACGCCCGCCGCTATCTCGACGCCAACGATTCCTATCATTATTTCGAAGCGCTGGGCGACCTGGTAATCACCGGGCCCACTAACACCAACGTGGCCGATGTGAGAATCTTGCTGATTGGACGGCGCGTATGAGTTTCTGGCGGAAAGAGGTAGTCGAGTTCGCACTCAGCCACGAAACGGTGCAACAGATGGACGGGCTCCGCGCGTGGATCAAGCGCGAGCCCGCCAATCCGCTGCCCTATTATTACCTCGCGCAGTTCTACCGGATGGAAAACCGAGAGGATGAGTCGCTGGGGTTGTTGTTAGAAGCCGTACACCTGGATACCACGTTCGCCGATGCCCACGTCGCCCTCGCCGAGATATACGCCGTGAAAGCCGACTACCAAGCCGCCTGGCGCCACGCCCGTCTTGCCGAACAAAGCGGTAACTCACGCGGGGTGGAGTTACTCAGGCGGCATGGGGTGGGGGAGTAAGATCCGCTAGGTCCGCTAGGTCAGCGGCGACAGTCCTGTGTCCGTCCTCGGATTCCCGAGAAAGTCCCCCGGTGTCCCCCGGTGTCCTTTGCCCTCCTATACGGACCGCGCTATCATTTGCGCTTGGGCGGGAAAGTGGAAACACGTTTTTTCAGAGGAACTTATGAATCACGACCGGAATGTTCCGGGATGGTACAAATTTCAATGTCGATTGATGGCTTGTGGACCGACCAGAGGTCTGTTGTTTCAGTATCACAGGGTTAAGAAAAGACTCTGCAAGTTACGAGAACTGTCCCTGTTGAAACGGCAGCCCAACAATCTCCGTAATTTCGAAAACCGCGTCTACTCCCAGAATGGTGAAGATGGAATACTTGAGGAGGTATTCCGACGGATCGGCACTACTGACCGTGTTTTCATTGAGTTCGGCGTTCAGGACGGCACGCAATGCTGCACGCGCAATCTTCTTGAAAACGGCTCCTGGTCCGGGACGTGGATTGAATGTTCACCGAAATATGTCGCTAACGGGGGAAAAATGTTCAAACAATTTCCAGTTGCCATTCTTGAAAGGTTTCTGACCGCCGAGAATATTGCGCCGATATTCGTGGAGGCCGGGGTTCCGCAGGAATTTGACCTGATGGTGATCGATGTTGACGGTAATGATTACTGGATGTGGAATGCACTGGCCAAACGGTTTCGTCCACGCGTGGTTGTGATTGAATACAATGGAACCTTTGGTCCCTATCAGGAATGGGTCATGCCCTACGACGCTCAGCATCGTTATGACGAAAGCGCTTATTACGGTGCCAGCCTGACCTCATATGCCAATTTGGGGTCAAAATATGGGTATTCCCTGGTCGGGTGCGATTCCATGGGGGTCAATGCCATCTTTGTTCCGGAATGATGTTGCCGGAGGGGCCTTTGACGGGCTCGATCAACCGCCTGCCTATCATTATGTCGCACCTTACTATGACTGGTGGTTCGGGCATCCGGTGTTAATAGTGCGAAGAAACGGGTGACAGGCGTTTCCACTTTCCTGCCCGCGCGCAAATGATAGCGCGGTCTGTATGGCACTGGCGAGAACCCGTGCCACGCGGTCACCCCGCTTCCATTATCGCCCTGCCGCCCATAATACCGCGGCGGGCCAGGCATCCGTGGGGCAACTTGCCCTACAAGCCGAGAAGGCGGTCTCTTAAACCCGAGGACTTGCGCGATAGTCCGTGGGGCAAGTTGCCCCACTTGAGGAGAAAAAGGGGAGAAAAGGGGCAAAGCGACGCATTTTTGCATTTTCTCCAGTCCGGCGAGAGAACAGCGCGGATTACGCCTGCTTCCACGATCTCCCTGCTGCCCATAACAGGACCGCCAGCGCCTCCGAAGCACGCGGGGATGAGATACATGGCTTGATGCAGGCCGATGGCGCGGGCGGCCTCGAGGGCCACGCCTCCGTTGGCGGCGACGTGGGCGAAATGGTCGCTGAGGCGGCCTGTTACCAGCGGGCGGAACGAAACGCCGCATAAGTACATAGTTAGATAGTAAGTGGCCATCGCGGCGCCGCGTAACTGGGCCGAGATTCACTGGGCCAGAACCCCGGGGGACAGGCTAGAACCCCGGGGGACAGGCTAGAACCCCGGGGGACGTAACCGTCTTCGTCACTGCGGAACGTCAGTCCCCTGGGTCATACGGTGCAGCCGGACCCCGCTCATCCCGGCTAGTTCCTGCCGGTCCCGATTTCGCTCGGTCCTTCCACCAGCACGGTGTATTTGATCTTATTCGGCACCCCATTCGCGGCGCTCCGCAAACGCAGGTGAGTGTAACGGCTGCCGGAGTGACGCTCCCGCTCCAATACGCCGGCGCGCAATCGCAATACCCCGGACTCGACCAGGTCAATGTGACAGTGCCGTACTCGCTCAAGGGCGCTGGTGACGTAGCGATCACGGTCACCGCGGCCGCTCCGGCGTCCAACGCCGTGCACGGGACCATAGAGTAACTGTTCCGGCGCGCGGCTCACAGTGTACGGCTTGTCCAGCGAATTCGCGCTCACTCGCGTTAGCATCGGTTTGTGAGCTATCGCGGGCTGGTCTTATTCGATATCGACGGCACTCTCATGCGGCGCGCCGGGCCGCATCACCGCCAGGCGCTGATCCACGGCATCCGCAAGGCGACCGGCCTCGATACCACTACCGAAGGGATTCCCGTGCAGGGCATGCTGGACCCGGCCATCCTGACGGAAATGATGCGCCGGGCCGGAGCCAAGCGCGCGCTCATCCGCCAGGCGATGCCGGAAATCGAGCGCGCCGCGGAACGCTACTACCGGCGCGTGTGCCCGTCGCTCGAGGGCAAGCACTGCCCCGGCGTGCCGGCATTGCTCGAGCGCCTGGCCCGCGGCGGCTTTCTGCTGGCGCTGGTCACCGGCAACCTCACCCGCATCGGCTGGCACAAATTGGAGCGCGCCGGCCTGGTTCATTACTTCAGTTACGGCGCGTTCGGCGAGATGGCCGCCACCCGCGGGCGCCTGGCGAAATGGGCCATCCGCGAAGCGCGGCTGCGGCACTCGCTCGCCGCGCAGGCGCCTGTCGCGCTGGTGGGCGACGCAACTTCCGATGTGATCGCCGCGCGCGAAAACGGTATCCGCATCATCTCGGTGCGCACCGGCATCACGCCGGTCGAAGATCTGCAAGCGCTCGCGCCCGATTACCTGCTGCGCACTCTGCGCGACTTTCGCCTGCGCATGGTGGAGAGCTAACCGCGTGGCTCGGGCATTCTTGCCTGCGGCGTCGGCATTCGTGCCGACGTTCCCCAAAGAAAGGTCGAGACGAATCTCGGCCCTGGGCGCGCAAGACAGCCCGCGCCACGGTTGCTTCGCGAACCAGGCTTTACTCCGCGTCCATCACACACCGAAACCCGACCGAGCCGGAGCGGTCCTTGCTGGGCGCAATGAGAAGGTACTTGCCGTGCTCCGTGAGCTGATACGCGGCCGGGAAGTACCACATCGAGCCGGTCGGCTGGTAGCGAGCGCTGCCTCTGAGAATCGCCGCGCGTGTGTGATCGTCGACATACTCGTCGGTCCATTGCCAGACGTTGCCGGCCAGATCCATCACCCCGAAAGGACTGGCGCCTTTCGGAAAGGCGTCGACATCGGCCGGGGGCTGCATGTTTCGTCCACGGTCGGGCGCCGGAACCGCGGCGGGATCCCATTGGTTTCCCCACGGATAAGCGCGCCCATCCGTGCCCTGCGCGGCATACTGCCATTCCCATTCGTGCGGCAGGCGCTTGCCGGCCCATCTGGCGTAGGCCCGCGCGTCCTCGAGCGACACCCAGGTGACCGGCTTATTGGCCCAGCCGTCGGGGTAGGCGCCATTCTTCCAGTGGCGCAGGAAGTTATGCGCGTCGGCGGGCTGGTACTTAGACCGATCCAGGAAGGCCTTGAATTCCGCATTGGTCACCGGGAACTTGTCGAGGTAGAAGCTGTTGATTCCGATGGTGTGTAAGTGATGCCGCCGCGGAGAGTTTTCCCAGGGGTACTGAACGTCCACTCCTTCGTCGTTGGAGCCTTCGATCTCTACCCCGGAGACGCGGAAATCGTAGCTCGCCGCGGGAATGCGAATCATCCCGGCAGGTTCGGCGAGCGGCGACTTAGCCGGCGGAATCTCCACCAACCGCTGCGGGAGCGGCTTCCATTGACCCGAGTACTCCCGCAACGGCTTGGCGGTTATCTGCTGCGTCCCCGCCAGGAACGCTGTCAGACTCCGATCAGGTTCGGAGGTTTCGAGGACGGCGCCGTAGCCGCGCGATTCCATCTCGAAGGCGAGCAGCGTGGATTCGCCCTGTATCTTCGGCTGCAACTCGACGCCATGATAGACGTCGAAGTACCGGGCACCGGGTTGGCGAGGCAGCCGTATCTGATCGCCGGCCAAGTCATACCCGTTGCGGTTAACAAAGGTCCACAGCGTCTGCGCGCCGCCCGGAAACTTCGATGCAAAGCAGCCGTATTGGAGAGTGGGCGTGTGGGGTTCCCAATCCGGGCTGACCAGCAGAGGAGCGAACTGCCGCTCGATGCGGGCGATGCGGCGCAAGGCTTCGGCATCGCGCGGCGTGATCCCGTTCCAGATGCCCCAGATGTTTTCCCAGCTCACATAGCCAACCCCGTTGAAAAAGGCGTACTGCAAGTCGTCGTTCTTATCGCGCGCCCAGCGGTTGCACACATTCACCATGTGGCGCGTCTCCAGCCACTTCAGTTTGCTGATCTTCGGCTCCCAGGAGTAACTCCAGTAACCCCAGCTCTGGATGTTCCAGATAAGTTGCTCATCGCCGGAAAGATCGTTCTCCGGCTGAAAGACCACCGGGTGACCGGTCTTATCGGAAGCGTCGCGGAAAGCGCGCGGAATACCCGAGAACGTATCTCCATTTACGCCGTCGGCGCCTATCTCAGCCATCAGTCGCGCTACCGCGTCCCACAGTGGCGCACCCTCCGGGCGGGTGCTCACGTCCCACGGCATCATGGGGAAAAAGACCTTGACGCCGTGGCGATGGAAGTCATCCACCATCTGGCGCAATGCCGGTATGCCGCCCGGCAGGTCGCGATAGAAGTCGAAGAGATTGCGGTCGTCAATGCCCAGGTTCGGGTAGACCGGCCAGACCAGCACGCTGTCGATGCCGCCGTACCGTTCGTCAAGATCCTGCAAGTAGCGATCGACCGTGTACCGGCTGGCAACGGGATCGTAGAGATAGCGGTCCTCGACCATCACTTGCGGGGCGATGAAGTTACGTTGCGCCCATTGAAACTCCGGCCGCCGGTATTCCGAATCGTGGTAACCGGCGCGAACCAGGCGCTCGGCGCGCCAGGCGCGGAGGTCCGCCAGCCAGCTTTCGAACTCGCTCGGTTGCTGGCGGATCCAGCTCTCCATCTCCACCAGCCACCCAGGCTGCGCGGAATTGCCGTGCGGCCCGGGAATCTGCGAGCCTTCCAGGTGGTACCGGCTTTCCTGGGCGAGCAAAGCGCCGCCGAGCGCGATCCACAGAGTTGCATTCCTAAGCGTCCGCATGGTTCTGCATCTTAACAGGTGTACGCGCAGCGCGGTCGCACTGCCGGGGCTGGGACCCCTGTGGCGGCGGTAGAGTGTTCATAGTAGACATTCTACAGAAAATGGCGTAGACTGTCTACAGAATGAATACAACTTTGGCTTCTCGCGTGGAACTCCTGCAAGGGACGCTCGACCTTCTCATCCTGCGCACGCTGCGGCTCGGACGAGCGCATGGACACGCCATCGCCAAACACATCCAGCGAACCTCCGAGGAGCTGCTGCAAGTCGAAACCGGATCGCTGTACCCGGCCCTGCACCGGCTGGAGGCGCGCGGCTGGATCGCCGCCGCATGGGAACTGGCGGAGACCGGAAAGCGCGCCAAATACTACCGCCTGACACCCAAAGGCCGCAAGCAACTGCTGGCGGAGCAAACCAAGTGGGCGACCTTTTCCCGTGCCATGGGACTGGTTCTGAGCCCACTCGACGAGGAGCCGGTATGACCCGGATTCTGCGCAAGCTGCGTTGGGTGACCCGGCGCGGCGGCAAGGAAGCGGAACTCCAGGAGGAGCTCCAGTTTCATTTGCGGGAGGAAGCGCGGGAGGCGGAAGACGCCGGGCTGACGGCGGAACAGGCGCGCTGGGCGGCCCGGCGGGAGCTTGGCAACGTTGCGTTATTGATGGAGGACACCCGCGCGATCTGGGGATGGGCGTCCCTGGAACGATTCTGGCGGGACCTGCGATACGCCATGCGGATGTTGCGCCGGAACCCCGGATTTGCGTCGGCGGCCGTGCTGTCGCTCGGGCTCGGGATCGGCGCCAACACCGCCATCTTCAGCTTGCTCGATGCCGTCGTCCTGCGCACGCTGCCGGTGGCCAGCCCGCGGCAGCTTGTGCAATTCACCAATACGCTTCCGCTGTGGGACACCGGCAGCCGGAACGCGAACAGCTTGTTCGCCTACCCGCAGCTCGAGCGTTTTCAGGCGCAGTCGAAGACTATGTCCGGCATCTTTGCTGGCACCGGCCTGGGCCGCCTGGTGGTCGGCTTTCATGGAACATCCGGACTCGCCGACGGCGACGCCTGCACCGGCAATTTCTTCTCGGTGCTGGGAATCGCGCCCCAGTACGGCCGCTTCTTCCAGGCGGGTGAAGACCGGGCGCGCGCTACCGTAGCCGTGATCGGGGATCGCTACTGGCGCGACCGGTTCGGCGCCGACCCTGCCATCATCGGGGCCGCCATCACGATCAACCAGATTCCCTTCACGGTAATTGGCGTCACCCCGCGGGAGTTTTTGGGGATTTCGGTTGGCAACGGGCCGGACATTTGGGTGCCGCTCCATGCGCTCGATCGTCTGGCGCCCGATAGCAAGCGATGGACGGACCCGTTTTCGAGCTGGATGCTGATTGCGGGACGCCTCGGTCCGGGAGTTTCGCGCGAGCAGGCGCAGGCCGAGCTCGACGTGATTCGCCGGCAGGTTCTGGCGGAGCGGTTATCGGCTTCGGAGCTCGGCGGCATGGAGAACGTGCGGCACTTCGTTCGCGATGGCCACCTTGCGCTCCGCCCGGCCGCGACCGGCGTGTCGAGCGGCCTGCGGGACCGCTACGCGCTTCCGTTGAAGCTGCTGATGTGGGTGGCGGGCATCGTGTTGCTGGTGGCGTCCGCCAACATAGCCAACCTGCTGTTGGCCCGCGCTTCCAGCCGGCGCCGCGAGATCGCCGTCAGGCTGGCGTTGGGAGCCAGCCGCGGCCGGCTCATCCGGCAGGTTCTCACCGAAAGCATGGTGCTGGCATTGGCCGGTGGCGCGCTGGCCGTGCCGCTGGCGTGGTGGGGCGGCTGGCTGCTGGTGCGCATGATCTCGACCGGCGATTCGCCCGTGCCGCTGGCCGTCGCTCCGGATTTGCGGGTCTTCGCCTTCACCGCCGCCATGTCGCTGCTCACCGGAATCCTCTTCGGTCTGGCCCCTGCGCTGCGCGGCACGCGTGTCGATCCCGGTCCGGCGATGAAGGAAGGGACGCACCACGCCGGCCGGCGCTCGTGCACGCTGGACCAGATTCTGGTGGTGGCGCAGGTCGCCCTTTCGGTGGTACTGATCACCGGCGCCGGACTCTTCGTGCGCACGCTCCAGAAGCTCTGGAACGTGAACATGGGATACGACCGCGAGAACGTGCTCATGCTTTCGGTGGATGCCAGGCTGGCGGGCTATCCGAGCGACCGGGCCGGCGCCGTCTATGGGGAAATTCTCGAGAAGCTGCGGACCCTGCCGGGCGTGCAGTCCGCCAGCGCCTCGGTGGTCCGCCCGGTGGAGGACCAGTTCCATCTGGTCGATCGGGTCGACCAGGTGGATGGCTTCACGCTGCCCGGCCGCTACGCCATCCGCGTCGAGTGGAATTCCACCAGTCCCGGCTATTTCTCCACGGTCTCGACGCCGCTCCTGGCGGGGCGGGATTTCGAGGCCCGCGACAACCAAACCGCGCCCAAGGTGATCGTCATTAATGCATCGCTAGCCCGCACCGCTTTCCCGAACCGGAATCCGCTCGGCCACAAGCTGGGCGAGGCCACTGTGGTGGGGTTGGTCAAAGACGCGCGTTTGAATGGCGCCCGCGAGCAGCCGGGGCCGGTGCTGTATTACCCGCTTCTCCAGCATGGCCCGGAGCAGGAATATCGCTGGGGGTTCGTGTCCTTCGAGCTGCGCTACGGCGCCGGTGCCGGCCTGCTCGACGCAGTGCGCCGGGCAGTCGCTTCGGTGGACCCGAATCTGCCCATCTTCCAAGCCAGGACCCTGCGCGCGGAAGCCGAACAGTCGCTGCTGAAGGAGCGGCTGCTGGCCACGCTCTCCAGCTTCTTCGGAGCGCTGGCTCTGCTGCTCGCCTGCGTCGGCCTGTACGGACTGATGGCTTGCACGGTGGCGCGCCGCACCGCCGAAATCGGCATCCGGCTGGCGCTGGGCGCGCGGTGCGGCCACATTATATGGCTGGTGCTGCGCGAGACGCTTTGGCTGACCCTGGCGGGCCTCGCGGCCGGCATCCCGTTGGCCCTGTGGGCGGCGCGCTACGCGAAGTCGGATCTATTCGAAATCAGCCCAGCCGACCCGCTGACGATGGCGGCCACCGTAGCGGCTTTGACCGGCGTTGCCATGCTGGCCGGATACATTCCGGCTCGCCGCGCCCTCCGCATCGACCCGGTGATGGCAGTCAGGTACGAGTAAGAGGCGCCACCAGCCATTCCGTGCGCAGAATCGTGGCCGGGTTTCTGCGAAAATGATCCAGGAGAGCTCGCGCTTGTGGTTGCACGGCACATAGTGTGAAAGGGGAAAACATGGCGACGGGTCAGCCTCCTGATACCGAGCCATAGTCTGCTAAATGGGAAAGGGAGCGGCGCTTCGCTGGTTCGAAAACAAGAGGCTGGGCAGGCATTTGCGGGGAAGGGGCGTCGAGATAGGCGCCTTATGGCGAAGATTCCCGGTTGCAGCCGGATCCATGGTCTGGTATGTGGACCGGCATCACTCCAGCGACTTGCGGCGACAGTACCCGGAGTTAGGCCGGCAGCTTATTTCTCCGGACGTCTTAGCCGACGCTGGCCAGCTTCCCTTCGCCGACGGCAGCCTGAATTTCGTGATTGCCAGCCACGTTCTCGAGCACATGCCGTTTCCCCTCGCGTCGCTAGGTAGCTGGTATCGCGTGCTCGGTTCCGGCGGTGTGCTCATTTTGAAGATCCCCGATAAGCGTTACACCTTTGACGTAAAGCGGCGGCGGAGTCCCTTGCAACACCTTGTCGAAGAGGACCTGCATCCCGCAGCGTTCGATAAGCGGGCTCACTTCGAAGACTGGGTAGAGCACGTGGGGGGACGCGCACCGGGGAGTGAGGCCCTGCAGGAGGAGACCAATCGCCTGATGGACCTGGACTACAGTATTCATTACCACGTCTGGACGGACGGAGATATTCGCGAACTGATCGATTACACGCGGACCGGCATGGGATTGAACTGGCGTCCAGTTCTGTTCCTGGGGGCACACTTCTATCGCAAGGAGTGCGCGGTTGCCTTGCAGCGGGACTGATTCGCTTTCTCACCGACACGTTCGGCCGCGCACCACCCCATTCCGCTCCTGGAGCCACGATTGCCGGGCTAATGTCCACAGCCAGATGAGCCGATAAGACCAAGGTGAGTGCGTTTAAGCGGAGTGGTCCGAAAACCCGCCAACGCCGGGGCGTGTTCGCGTTCCTGTTGCCGGCTGCCGCTGTGGCTCTGGCGCTGGCGCTGGCGTTGACGGTATCTTCTCCAGGCTGCGGCTGGCGTTGGTCCAGCACCCTCCCCGTGCTGACTTCGGTCGCCGACATCCGCAAACTCACGGGGGAAGAGGCCGACCGGCATTATCCCGTTCGACTCAAAGGCGTCACCTTGTACCACGATTCGCTGCCGAATGTCCTGATGATTCAGGATGCGTCCGGAGGCATCCGCGTCGAGCTCCAGTATCCGCGCGCGCAATTCAGCCAGGGGGATGCGCTCGTTCTGCGCGGCGTGACCGCAAGAGGCCCGTGTTCTCCTATCGTGCGCAACGCCATCGCGGAAGCCGTTGGCAAAGCCCCCCTCCCGCGTCCCGTGCGCCTGCTCGCCGCCGACCTCGACTCGCCCGGGCGCCAGAACCAGTACTCTGAAATCCACGGCACCATAAGCAGTTGGGCGGAGCGTTACGACGGGCGCGTGGACCTAACGGTCGATTCCGGCGGCTCCGTCTTCGATGCCGTCCTGCTGGAGCGCAACGGCACCGAGCCGGGCAAGCTGGTGGGGGCTGCGGTCACAGTGCGGGGGGTGCCGGCCACCCTTTTCGCCCTGAGCGGCGCCATTCTCGGCCGTCAACTGCTGGTAGCCGGCGCCTGGGAAATCCGGGTGGAGTCCAGCCCGGCGGCCAGGCCCCAGCCGCCACTCGCGACAACCGGCCCTCCGCTGCTTTGGGCGGCCCAGGTGCGCGCGCTGCGCCACCGGTCCGGCAAGGTTCCGGTGAGGCTGCGCGGCGTCATCAGTTATTATGATCCCGATTTTCACATCCTGTTCTTTCAAGATCCAACCGCCGGCGTTTTCGTATTCACGCCAGGCTTCGTCCCGGTGCGCCAGGGAGACCTGGCGGAGGTGGATGGCGTTGCCGATTTGGGCGGCTTCGCGCCCGCGGTCTCCGAAGCCCGTTTCCACGTGCTCGGAAGAGCCAGCCTGCCCGATCCTCCAACGGTCTCACTGGTAGAACTGTTTTCCGGAAGATTCGACAGCCAGCGCGTTGCGGCGGAAGGGACCGTGCAGTCGGTCGTACGCTTTAACAACCATTCCCATTTCGAGATGGAAGTCGCCGCCGGACTCTACCGCTATCGGGTTCACGTGCCCTACCCGCCCTTCCTGCCGCTGCCTGCGCATCTCGTCGACGCCACAGTGCGGATTCGCGGCGTCGCCGGTTCGGTGTTCAATCCCATGGGGCAGTTGGCCGGAGTCGTTCTTTATGTTCCGGCCCTGAAAGACATCCAAGTGCTGCGACCAGGTCAGCCCGCCGCTGCCTCTCCCATCTGGCCGATTATCGGCCTGCTGCGCTTTTCGTTGGCGGACACGTGGGAGCACCGTGTGCGCGTCCAGGGCACGGTCGAGTACCAGCGGGCCCGCTCCCGCGAAGTTTTCGTGGCAGATGATACCGGCGGCGTGCTGGTGCGGACCGAGCAGGATGACCGTTTCCAGCCCGGCGACCGGGTCGAAGTGCTTGGATTCGCGGTTTCCGGCGGGTATTCGCCGGTATTGGCAGCCGCCGAGCTTCGCAAGCTCGGCACCGGAAAAGCGCCGCTCGGGGTTCCGGTCGACGCGCAGCAGGCACTGGGCGGGGAGTTTGATGCCCGCCTCATCACCACCGAAGCGTACCTGGTCAATCGGGTTGTCGACGCGGCCCGGCAGACCCTCACCCTGGAAGCGGGCAACATTCTCTTTAACGCCACCATGGAGCCGGAAGGCGCATCGGACGGCGCGACCGACCCGCTGGCGCAACTGCGCGATGGGGCACTGCTCCGCGTCACAGGCGTCTGCTCGGTCGAGCGGGGCGAGAACGACGCCCACCCGCGCGCCTTTCAGATTCTTCTCCGCGCTCCCGCCGATGTCCAGGTACTACGCCAGGCCTCGTGGCTCACCCGCGAGCGCACCATCGCGGTGGCCGGCTGGATGGGCGGTATCGCCGCGCTGTCGGCAATCTGGATCTGGATCCTGCGGCGCCGCGTTCAGCGGCAAACCGCGGTGATCCGGTCCAAACTGGAAAACGAGGCGGCCCTCAAGCTGGCCGCGCAAGCCGCCAGCCGGACCAAGAGCGAGTTCCTCGCCAACATGAGTCACGAAATCCGCACCCCCATGAATGGCATCGTCGGGATGCATCACCTCATCGGCGGAACCGATCTCACCGCCGAACAGCAGGGGTACCTGGATGCCGCGCAGTCCTCCGCGCAGTCCCTCCTCGCGCTGCTCAACGGGATTCTGGATCTCTCCAAAATCGAAGCCGGCCGGATGGAACTGGAGCGGACCGATTTCGCCGTCCGGCCCCTGCTCGACGAAATCCTCCGCCCGCTGGACCCGATCGCCCGCCAGAAAGGTTTGAACCTCACCTGCGTGGTCCACGACGATGTTCCGCTCGCCGTCAACGGAGATGCCCTCCGCTTGCGCCAGGTGCTGCTGAACCTGATCGCCAACGCGTTGAAGTTCACCCATCTGGGCAATGTCGCCCTGACGGTCGCGCGGGCCTCGGAATGGGCCGGCGTCGTCGAGCTGCGTTTTTCGGTCTCCGATACGGGCATTGGAATCTCGCCCGAACAACGCGACTCCATCTTCGAAGCCTTTCGGCAGGCCGACAACTCCATCACGCGGCGGTATGGCGGCACTGGACTCGGCTTGGCCATCACGGCCCGGCTGGTTCAGCTCATGGGAGGCGAGATCGGCGTGGAGAGCCAGCCCGGCGCTGGCAGCACCTTCGCCTTTACCGCGCGTTTTGCGCCGGCGCAACTGGTCCCACCTGCGCCCAGCGCCCTTCCGGCCGGGACCCCGACTGCGCGCACTGCCCGCCCTCAGCGCATTCTGGTGGCCGAGGACAACCCCGTCAATCAGACCGTTATTGCGCGCACCCTCGAAAAGGCCGGCCACCAGGTGGTACTGGCGCAAAACGGCCGCGAAGCCCTGCAGCTCTGGGCCGCATCGCGCTTCGACGTCATTTTCATGGACGTACAGATGCCGGAGATGGGCGGGCTCGAGGCCACCCAGGAAATACGCCGCCGCGAACAGGAAACCGGGAACCGCATCTGCATCATGGCGATGACCGCCAACGCCATGTTGGGCGACCGGGAACGCTGCCTGGCGGCTGGAATGGACGGCTATTTCACCAAGCCCATGCGAGCGCGAGAGATCCTCGATTGGCTCGCCAGCCGCGAAACCGTTGCCGGTTCCTTGCCCGTATAAGCGTCCCCTCCCCGCAACAGCGCCGCGCCGCCAGCGTAGCGCCGCCCGCGGGCGTCCAGCGTTTCGCCTATGGCGCGATCAACCCCGCGCGAATCGCATACCGCACCATGCTGGCTGTTTCATGCACGCCCAGTTTCTCCAGGATGCGGCTGCGGTGAGACTCCACCGTCTTGTAGCTGATCCCCAGTTGCCGGGCCGCGCGCCTGGTGGATTTTCCTTCGGCAATCAGCACCAACACCTGGCGTTCGCGCTCGGTCAGCGTGAACACGATGCGCAGCGCCTCTTCATCCGGCGCGAAGTGCGGGCGCCGCCGGTCGCTGATGTCTACCGCCGCGCCGCTGAACCCGGCGAACCCGCTGGCTTCGTCCAGGCGCGGAAGGCCCCGGTCTTCCACCCAGCAATATTCTCCGTTGGCGCGCTGCAGGCGATATTGGATGCGATAGGGCTGCCGCGCGGTGAACGCCTTGAGATAAGTCTCGACGCAAATGTCGCGATCGTCGGGATGCAGTCCTTCGGTCCAGCCGTTTCCCAACTCCTCGGCCATCGACCGGCCTCGGAACTCCAGCCACGTGCGGTTGAAGTAGGTCCACATCGCGTCGGGGCCCGACATCCAGATCATCAGCGGAGAGGAATCCGCCAGTTGGCGGAAACTCTCTTCTCCGCTGTCGCCTCGTTTTTTCGTCCGTTCGAGTTCGGCTTCCAGCTCGGCAACCCGCTTCCGCCAGACGGAGCAGTCTTCACATGCCACCGCCGCGCGTATTTCCGTTTCCATGGTCTAGTTGGATGATAGATCTCCTAGTACTAACGGTAAAGCACTAAATTATGAGGACGACACACCCGGTGAACTTTCTCAGGCGCCACCGGTGTGATGGATTTATCGACGTTCGGCAATCGTGGAACTTTAATGCCGTAATATGAAAGGATTAGGTGAGGGCTGATGAAGCCGCCGGAATCGGACCACCAGTTATTCGAGCGACTCCGCGCTGGCCAGGAGCAGGCGTTCGTGGCCCTCTACCATCGGAGGCAGCCGGCTCTCTACCGGTTTGCCCTCCAGATGAGCGGCTCGGCGCCAGTCGCCGAGGATATCACGCAGGAAGTGTTCCTCGCATTGCTGCGGGAGGAGTGCGGCTACGATCCGGAGCGGGGAAGCCTGGCCGCTTACCTGTTCGGCATCGCGCGCAAGCTTTTACTGCGGCAGTTCGAGCGGCGGCGTTTGGACGTGCCGGTGGACGCAGGCGCCGACGAAGGCCGGTTTGCCGAACCGGTGGATGCTTCCGATCCGCTGGCGGACCTTGCCGGCCGCGAGCGCGTCGAAGCGCTGCGCCGCGCGGTGAGCAGCTTGCCGCGCCGTTACCGCGAAGTGGTGGTGCTGTGCGATCTGGAGGAAGTGGATTACGCCGAGGCCGCCGCGGCGTTGGGCTGCCCCATCGGCACGGTCCGCTCGCGGCTGCATCGCGCGCGGCTGCTGCTGGCCGGGAAACTGCGGGACGAGCGCCATGGGGGCGCTTCGGTTCCGGCGTGGAAGCCGGCGAGGTGTGCGATATGAACTGCGAAGAATATTGGAATGACGTTGCCGGGCCGGAGCCCGGCGAGGGTTTCGACGCCCACCTGGCCGCATGCCCTTCTTGCGCCGCGCGGTGGGCGGCCGAGCGTCCGGTGGTGGCAGGACTCCGCTCGCTGGCCGCGGAAATGAAGGATGTCTCGGCTCCGCTGTGCGTGGAAGCGCATCTGGTGCGCGCGTATCGGGAACGGTACCGCCGGCGCGTGCCGCCCGCGCGCGAGATTCACCGGTGGTGGGCCGCCGCGGCGGCGGTGTTATTGGTTGCCGGCGCGCTTTCGACCGGCGTGCGGCAGCCGCCGCGTCCGCTGGTTGCCGCCAACTCCGGCGTGGCGGCCGCCGCCGGTGTCGAGGAAGAAGAGAGCGCGTTCATTCCGCTGCCCAATGCCGCGGGCTCGCCGCAGGATGAGGATCTCGACCTGGTGCGGGTGGAGTTGCCGCGCTCCGCGATCACCGCGCTGGGTATATTGGCGAGCGACGATAGCGACGCGGAGAGCGTGGAAGCCGAAGTCCTGGTGGGCCCGGATGGCATGGCGCGCGCGGTCCGGTTTCTGAATTGAAGAAGCTCTGTCGCGGGAGTAGACGATGAAGATGCGCAGCAGTTTCGTTTTTTTCCTGGTGGCCGCGGCCCTCGCCTGGGCACAGAATCCGCCGCCCGGCGGGCATGGCCGCTTCGGCGCCGCCGGCCCGCGTATTCTGGGCGCCGAGGCCGGCGTGCCGCGCCGGGTGGTCAAAGGCGCTCCCTTCTCGGGCGACTTGATCACCGAGAGCACTGAGACCCTGGCCGATGGCAACCGCATCCGTCAAACCAGCACCGCGCATCTGGTTCGCGACAGCGAAGGCCGCACCCGCCGCGAGGAATCGCTGGCAGGCCTGGGCGCGCTGGCCGCCGGCGGAGGCGCCCAGCAGGTGGTTTTCATTTATGACCCCGTGGCCGGCGCCAGTTACGCTCTGGATCCGGTTCACAAGACTGCCAACAAGTCGGCGTGGATCGCGCGTCCCTCTGCCGCAGCCGAAGCGCGGCGTGAAATGTGGGCGGGTGGCGTCGATCAGTCCGTTAAGACCGAAGCGCTCGGCGCCGCGACCATCGAAGGGCTCCAGGCGCAGGGAACCCGCACCACCGTCACCATCGCGGCCGGCGCCATCGGCAATGAAGCGCCGATTCAGGTGGTGACTGAACGCTGGTATTCAGCCGACCTGCAAATGGCGATCCTGACCAGGCGCAGCGACCCGCGCAGCGGCGAAACCGTCACCCGGCTGACCAATGTGAGCCGCTCCGAGCCTTCGCCCGCCCTGTTGCAGGTGCCGCCCGATTTCAAGCTGACCGAACACGCCGCGCCGCATTTCCGCCCTCCGGCCGGCGCAGCCAGCCAGTAGGCGCGCGGCGAAATTCTTCGTCAACCCGCACTTATCGCAGGCGCTCGGCCGTCATTCGCCCGGCTTTGCCTTTTGCCGTGCCTCACGCCGCGCCGCGGCGTCACAGGAGTTTGCCATTCAAGTGCCTATGCCCAGGCGCGGCAGCACCCATCGCATCAGCACAATGTAGGCGGCCATCACCAGCACCATCTGCAGCCAGTCGGGCACGGTAAACTCCTTCCTTCACTGTTTCAGATGCAATGCGCACAGTGAGGTGACATCGCCCTCAAAATGGCACAAAAGGGCAGGCGGGCACGGCGTCCCGAACGCGGGATGATGGTGGAAGTCCCATGAGGACAATGGTTTGCGGAAAACGGTAAAAGCTATGGATGAAGGGTGGGACTTGAGCGCCCCGCGAACTGCAGGGCATGCTCTGACTGGGTGCGCCGAGGCTGGCTGGGTAACGAGCCCGCGACTAAGTCAAGCCGCCAGCTTACTGGACGACGACTGTCTGGTCGGCGACCACCGTGACGCTCTTCACCACGGCCGCGCCGCTGGCCGGTTCGATGCGGACTTCATACTGGCCCGGCGGTATCAGCAGGCCTTGCGCGAAGTTGTCGAACTCGTCGTTGTGGCCATAATATTTGCCGTTGATGTAAACCGCCGCGTACTTGTCGGCGCTGTGCGTCTTGATGATGCCGAACGGCGGCTTGGGAACCGGGAGCGCCGTCATCTTCTCCGTCACCACGCTTCTCTTGCCGGCCTCGATGGTCACCTTGGTGACGATCTCCTGGTAGCGCGGCTCAGCCAGTTTCAGCTCGTGTTCGCCGACGGCCACGGTGTAGGTTCTGCTCATGCCGAAGTTGGATGCCGGTCCGAGATACTTGCCATCCAGAAACACTCCGGCGCGGCCGGGGTCGACCTTGGCTTTCAGAGTGCCGGTCTGCTGCGCGGCCAGTGGCAGCGATAGCGCGAGGAGCAAAGAATAAGTCAATGCAAGAGTTGTTTTCATCGAAGTTGGTCTCCGTGGAACGAGTATATCACCGGCGTTGCGGCTGGGAACGCAGATCCGGCTTACCGCGCTTTCACCGAAAGGAACTCGCGCACGTTCTCGCGCAGCAGTTGCGGGAAAGTCTTGTCTAGGTAAGAGCGGATCGAGACATAGCACTCGTCGCAGGTGTTGTGGCGGGTGAATTCTTCCACCATCCGCGCGCGGTCCTCCAGCTTATACTTGCCGAACTGCATCGAGCACGGCTGCAGGGCGCCATCCGCCGTCACTACCAGGAATCGCAGGCCGGCCTTGCAGCCCGGCGCGCTGGCGCGTTCAAAATACCGCCGCGTGGCGGCCAGGGTGCTCTTAGCGTTGACGATCCAGTTGGTCTCGTCGCGCCGCCGCTCCACGCGGTCGAGCTCGCGGTTGAGCGTGGCCAGTTGCTCGGGCGAATTCAACAGGTAGTCGCGGCAGCCCGTGCGCTGCGCCGAGTAGGCGCTGTAGCAGAGGTTGACGCCCCAGGCGCGGGCCTTGTCGGCGATGGCGTTGATCTCGCCCACGTTCTCGCTGGTGATGCAGGAATTGAGGACGATGTCGTCGTGGCCCAGCGCGGCCAGCCTCGGAATCAGGCCTTCCAAGTGCGCGTACAGGCCGGGATGGATGCGGAACTGGTCGTGCCGCTCGTCGGGAAAATCCAGGCTTACCGAAAACTGGTCGATGCCCGCCTCGCGCAGCTCCAGGTAGCGGGGCTCGGTCATCAGCGACCAGTTGGAGACCAGAATTGTGTACGGCAGGCCGGAGCCGCACTGGATGTTGCGCACAATCTCGGTCAGGTCCGGCCGCATCAACGGTTCGCCGCCCGAAACCTGCACCACGCACGGCCGCAGCGCTTCCATGTAGCGGGGATAGTCGGAGGGCATCAGGTTGCGGGATTCGTCGCGCGGGCCGCCATGGTCGCAATGCCTGCAATAGCACGTGCAGGCGTCGGTTACCTCGAAGGACACCACCAGCGGACGGTCGGCAACCCAGTTGCGCGTGCCGCGGCCGATGATCCGCAGCGATTCGGTGAGTGGCACTTTGCGCATGGCTTCGTCAGTCGCCCCGCCCGCCGCGCGATAGCTCGCGCCCCACGCGATTAGCGGCAGGTTCTCGAGGGCTGAAGCCATTGTAATCGAATTCACCTCGCCCCAGAATCCCTGTTCTCGCGGTAGGGGACAGGCATGCCCGGCACGGTGCCTTCGGGCCATCGTTCCGCACCCTGCCTTCGATCCGGGTGATGGTATAACAGTTATACAGGGCTATGCGGTTCGAGTTCGATAAAGAAAAGAGCCGGGACGTCAAGCGAAAACATGACGTCAGCCTTAGAGAGGCGCAGGAAATCTTCGATCAAGTGTACCTGGTCGACCAGAAGAGCGACGATCCGCGGCAGTTTCGCGCCATTGGCTGGTGCCGCGGACGTCTCTGTTTCGTGATTTTCGAGGTCCGGCGCGATTCAGAGGGCGAATACTGCCACCTTGTTACAGCCTGGAAAGCCACCAAGGAGGAGGAACAGACCTATGCCGAAAAGGTCTAGGCAAGCACCCACTGCCGACGAGATCGCGGAGATGGCCTCTCGCGGCGAAGATGTTTCCGCGTACTTCACCAACCAGTTCACCGTGGTCCGGCCGGTCCGCCGGGTAAACGTTGACCTGACACAAGGCATGCTGCGAGAACTCGATGAGCGGGCGGCCCGGCTCAATATCAGCCGGCAAGCGGTCATCAAGACGTTGCTCAGCCGGGCGCTGAGCGAGGAGCGGGCAACCAAACCGCGCTCCAAGAAGGCCGGCGGAGCGCATTTGTCTTCCCCGTAGGCGCCCGGGCTTGTCCGGACCCCTACCTCCACCCCGCCGCCCTCTTTTCTGGTAAAAATCTCCCCTCGCCAGCGTCTAATATGAGATATGGTTGGCTGTTCGTTCCGCGGTCGTCATGTCCCAAAAGCGGACAGCGCCAAAGTTTTCCGAACTGCCGCGGCAAGTGCTTCGTATCATCCAGGGAAGCACTTGCAGCGGAAAATGTGATGGCGGCGAAATTGCCGCAGATTAAGCCTATCGAGGTCTCGACTCTAACTATGCTTCGCGTTCAGCCGATCGTTGCTCTCCTGCTTTGCGCCCTCGTAGCGCTGCCCGGATTTGGGCAAACGCAGTCGTTCGCCCAGGACCCCCGCCAGGGGATGATCGCCGGGGTGACCCGGCCTTTCCGCGCCCACCCGGTGAGCGGGATTTCTTTTGCCGATTCTCCCCGCATCGACAAGCTGATGCGCGCCGGCTCCATCTACCTGTCGCTGCGCGATGCCATCGCGCTGGCGCTCGAAAACAACCTCGATCTCGAGTCGGTCCGTTATACGCCGAATCTGGAGCAGTCGAATCTGTTGCGGGCCAGCGCCGGCCAGTTGCTGCGGAATTTCTCCACCAACATCACGCAGGCCCCCAGTTCAGCCTCGCTCGGTGTCCTGTCGGGAGCCTCGCAGGTCAATTCCACCGGCGGCACCGCCAGCAGCAGCAGCGCGAACAGCGGCGTCCTCAGCGGTGTGAGCGTGACGTTGGCCGGCTCTACCATTCCCAATACGGACCCCTACTTCTATATTGCCGGCGGATTCTACCATTCCACCGCCATCGAGACTTCCACCGAGTTCACCGGCACCGACTTCTTCGTTCAGCAGTTCAAGAACCTGATTTACGGCGTGCAACAGGGCTTCTGGACCGGCACTACGGTGTCGCTTGGCCTGAGCAGCGTCTTCGGCTCCTCCCAAAATGCCATCACCGCTCTCTACAATCCGATTGACACTGCCGCAGCTTCTTTGACGATTACCCAGAACCTGCTCAACGGATTCGGCCTGGCGGTGAACAAGCGCGCCTTCCACGAGGCGCAAAACAACCTCAAAGTCGGCGACCTCACCGTTAAGAACCAGGCCATCACAACCGTCGCCGGCGCGGTCAATCTCTACTGGCACCTGGTGACTTACAACGATGAGCTGAAGGTGAGCCAGCAGACTCTCCAACTCGACACCCAGCTTTACGAAGACAACAAGAAGCGCGCCGATCTGGGCGCCATCGCACCCATCGACATCATCCAGGCCGAAGCCGACATGAAAGCCGCCCAGCAGGACGTGGTGCAGCGCGAAAGCCAGGTTCTGCAACAGGAGATGATTCTCAAGAGCTACATTACGCGCAGCGGCCTGGACGTTCCGGCGGTCGCCATGGCGCGCATCGTTCCGACCGATCACATCGACGTTCCGCCGCAGGAGGCGGTGATTCCGTGGCAGGACCTGGTCGCCGAGGCCATCGCCCACCGGCCGGAAATCGAGCAGAATCAGATTGCACTCGAAAACTCGCGGCTGGAACTGCTCGGCACCAGGAATGCGCTGCTGCCAACGCTCTCGGTTTCGGCTACCTTGGCCAACAACGGACAGGCCGGCAGCGTGAACGCCAACGGCGTAGTGCCGATCTTGAACTCCAGCCAGCAGATTATCGGAACGCGGCCGCTCACCGCCGCCGACGTCAACCCGTTCCTGCTGGGCGGCTATGGTACCGCGCTCAGCCAGGTCTTCGATCGCAACTTCCCGAATTACAGCGTCGCGTTCACTTTGACGGTGCCCATCCGGAACCGCTCCGCCCAGGCCGACCACATCACCGCCGAGCTCAACTACCGCCAGTCGGAGATCCAGGACCGCCAGCTTCACAACAGCATCAAGCTGGCCGTGATGAACAATTGGACCGCCTTGCGCAACGCCCGCGCCGCCTACGAGACCAGCGCCATCTCCCGCAAGCTCGCCGATGAGACGCTGGCCGGCACGCGCCGCAAGTACGACCTCGGCACGGCCACCATTCTCGACGTGATGATCGCCCAGCGCGACGACACCACACGGCGGCTCTCGGAGGTCGATGCGCTTTCGCAGCTTCAGGACGCCCGCACCAGCATGAACCAATCGCTGGGCAAGATCCTGGACGATTACGATGTGACCATCGACCAGGCCATGACCGGCCAGGTGGGCCGCGAACCCGACCTGCCGGTGGCGCCTCCCAAACCGTAGCTGGTGGCGTTGTTGGTGGCGTTGTTGGTATCTTGGGGCTTGGCCAAAATCTATCCTTTCCAAGCCCTGCGCTACACCGCACAAGCCGGCCCGCTCGCCAACCTGGTGACGCAGCCCTATGACAAGATTTCGCCCGCCATGCAGGCGCGCTATTTGTCGCTCAGCCCCTATAACCTGGTGCGCCTCATCCTCGGCGAACGCAAGCCCGAAGATAACGATGCCGCCAACGTCTACACCCGCGCCGCGGCTTATTTGAACGATTGGATCGCGAGCGGCGTGCTGGCTCGCGATGCCGCACCCGCCATCTTCCCTTACTTCCAGGACTTCACCGTCCCCGATACCGGCGAGCGGCTGACCCGCAAGGGCTTCATCGCGCTCGGCGCGGTGGAGGATTACTCCGCCGGCATCGTGCACCGCCATGAACAGACGCTGGCCGGCCCCAAGAAGGATCGCCTGGAACTGCTGCGCCACACCCACGCCCACTGCGGCCAGATTTTCATGCTCTACCCCGACCGTGCATGCGAGGTCGATTCGCTCCTCGAGGAAGCCGCCCAGGCTGCTCCGCTCGCCGAAGTCACCGACGAATACGGCGTCGGCCATCGCATGTGGCGCATCGCCGCCGCGGGCCGCATCCAGGAATTGATGGCCGACAAGAAGCTGCTCATCGCCGACGGCCATCACCGCTACGAAACCGCGCTCGCCTTCCGCAACCAGAACCCGCAACTCCCCGGCGCCGGCCGCGTGATGATGACCTTCGTCAACATGTATTCGCCGGGGCTGAAGATCCTGGCCACCCACCGGTTGGTGAGCGGCATCGATGCCGGCCAATTGCCCGACGGCTTCCTGGCCCGCGCCGCCGCCGATTTCCGCGTCGTCGAGATCCCCTCACCCGACGAACTGCAGCGCGCCTGGCAGCGGCCCGCCGGCCCAACCGTGATCGGCGCCGCCATCGGCTCCCGCCTGTTCCTGCTCCAATCGCTCCACCCGGCCGGCGAGCTCGACGTGCGCGTGCTGCACGAACGCCTGCTCGCCAAAGCGCTCGGCATTGGCGAAGAGGCCGTCCGCGACGAAACGCACCTGCGCTACATCCGCGGCCTCGACGCCGCCATCGCCGAAGCCCGCGGCGGCGCCGCGCAGATCGCATTCCTGCTGCGGCCCACTTCCATCGAACAGGTCGCCGATACCAGCTTCTCCGGCGGCGTGATGCCCCAGAAATCCACCGACTTCTACCCCAAATTGCTCTCCGGCATGACCATCTACCAAGTGGGGTAGGACAGACCAACGCATTCCGTGGTCTGTCATGCTGGGCCAAAGTGCGGCAACTGACAGACGACAAAAACCGATCGTCTATCCCACCGCCGAAGTGAGCTACTCTACGGGTGAATGAGCGAGCCGTACATTCGCGCGCGCAACCTGGCCAAGCGATACCGTTCCGGCGAAGCCCCGCTGGTGGTTTTTGAGGGGTTAGACCTCGATGTGGAACGCGGCGAAATGCTCGCGCTAGTCGGTGAATCCGGGGCGGGGAAGTCCACTCTCCTGCACTTGCTGGGCGGTCTGGACAGTCCTTCGGAGGGTACGATACACTACGGAGAGAGGGAGATTTCCGGGCTCGCGGAGGCGGATCGCGCGGATTTTCGCAACCGTGAGATAGGTTTCGTCTGGCAAATTCACTATCTCCTGCCTGAATTTACAGCGCTGGAAAACGTGATGATGCCGTTGCTGATCCGGGGCGTGGCGCATTCGGCCGCCGCCGCGGAATCTGTGGCGAGGTTAGATGAGGTCGGGCTTCATGCGCGGGCGTCGCATCGCGCCGGCGAATTATCGGGGGGAGAGCAGCAGCGGGTGGTGGTGGCCAGGGCCCTGGTTGCCAGACCCTCCGTCCTGCTGGCCGACGAGCCTACCGGCAATCTGGACTTCCGGACCGGCCAAATGATCTTCGACCTGCTGGCCGGCCTGCACCGTTCGCATCGGTTGACCTCGGTCCTGGTGACCCACAACCAGGCCTTTGCCCGGCGTTGCGACCGGATCGTCACTCTGGACAAAGGCGGTCTAATACCAGAAAGTGTCACTCGGCCGCAACCGGAAGCCGGGTCGGTTTATCTTGAAGGTCAGAGGGGCTTCGCAAATCCAATGTTTGAGCGATACACGGAGCAAGCGCGGAGGGTGATCTTTTTCGCCCGGTATGAGGCCAGCCAGTTCGGCAGCCCCTATATCGAGACGGAACATCTGCTGCTGGGCCTGCTGCGGGAGGATAAGGCGCTGGCCAACCGCTTTCTGCGCTCGCACGCCGCCGTCGAGTCGATTCGCAAACAGATCGAGGGGCACACCGCGCCCCGGGAAGAGGTTTCCACTTCGGTCGATCTGCCGCTCAGCCACGAATGCATGCGCGTGCTCGCCTACGGGGCCGAGGAAGCCGAGCGCCTCAATCACAAGCACATCGGCACCGAGCACCTGCTGCTCGGCCTGCTGCGCGAGGAAAAGTGCTTCGCCGCCGAAATTCTCTACGAGTGCGGCCTGCGCCTCACGACCATCCGCGAAGAATTACAGCGAATAGTACCGGACAGTATCACTCGGCCGCATCCGGAAGCCGGGTCGGGTTATCTTTAAGATTAGGGGGGCATCGCAAATCCCATGTTTGAGCGATACACGGAGAAGGCGAGAAGGGTGATCTTTTTCGCCCGATATGAGGCCAGCCAGTTCGGCAGCCCCTATATCGAGACGGAACATCTGCTGCTGGGCCTGCTGCGGGAGGA
>Ga0181521_10001030_pt1 | contig 34412 bp, 32 predicted proteins | sample PEATcosm2014_Bin_32_FD_119764 | JGI IMG/M metagenome (GOLD analysis project Ga0181521, IMG submission 119764) | Peatland microbial communities from MTU Mesocosm Facility, Houghton, MI, USA - PEATcosm2014_Bin02_60_metaG | ecosystem: Environmental > Terrestrial > Soil > Wetlands > Peat | place...
CCCCCGAAGCGGTCTACCGGTTCCGCCACGGCCTCATCCAGGAGGCGACCTACCAGGGCCTCGTACGCTCCGAGCGACGGCGCCTGCACGCCCGAGCGGCTTGGGACCTGGAGGAAACGGCTGCAGGCCGGCTTGAAGAGGTCGCCGCCTCGTTGGGCCACCACTTGGCCATTGCCGGGGAACTTGGGCGAGCGTTCCACTACCTCGAGATGGCCGGCGACTACGCAGCAAGAGTGTTCGCCAACGATGAGGCGATCTCCTCCTACCGTTACGCGCTGGACCTCGCGGGCAACGAGAGCGGACCGTCGGCAGCGCTGGCTGCGGGCGCCTGGGTGAAGTTGGGGGAGCTTTACCGGCGCCTAGGGCGCTATGAAGATGCGCGCGGTGCTTTTGAGAGCGCGCTCAAACTTGTCCCTTGCGGACGACTTTCTCTTGAGGGCTAAGTCCTATTGCCGCCTGGGCTCCTTGGAGAGCCTACACCGCAACGAGGCCGGGCTCGTTGCGCTTGATGCGGCAGATGCGGCCCTAGAGGCCAGCTCAGAGAAGCAGTCTCAGAGCTGGGTGGAGGTTTGGCTCGATGTCCAGTTGGAACGGGTCGAGGCCTATTACTGGAAGAACGAGGTGGAGCGTGGCGGCGAGGCAGTGACGCGTGCCCGGCCAGTCCTTGAAGCCAGGGGCACACCCAGGCAGAAGACCCACTTCTACTCCTTCGTTGGCCTCCAGCGTGCGCAGGCCAGCAGGTACATCATCGACGATGAGACGCTGGCCGACTTGCGGGCCGCGTGGGAGGCTGTCTTGGAGGGCCAGCTCGAAAACGAAATGCTGGCGAGCTGGTTTTACCTAGGTTTCGGCCTCCTTTGGCGCGGAGACTTAGTGGAGGCCGAGCCCGAGCTAAGAGGATGCCTCAGCGCTGCGCGGCGAGCCGGCGACAAGGCCTTGGAGCTCAGGTGCCTTACCTACCTCGCGCTCACCCACCTACGCGCGCACGATGTCGGGGCTGTTGGGGAGCTGGTTCCCCAACTGGAAGTGCTCGCCAGAGAGCTCGCGTTCCTCGAGTACGAAGGTATGGCTTATGCCATGAGGTCGTGGATGGCCTGGAAGGAGGGGGACGGCGACAAGGTAGAAGAGCTGGCCGCCGAGGCGATCGAACGATGGCAAGTAATGGGCGAGCGATGGGGCACCAGCGAGTACCATTACCCCTTCCGCTGGGTTTGCCTTTGGCCGGTCATCGCCGTTCGCTTGGCACGCCGGGACGATGGGCAGGCAATCGAAGCTGTTCAGCAGCTTCTGCAGAACCCTCAGATGCGTATGCCCCGCGAACTGGAGACGATGCTCGAGGCCGTGGTCGCGGCCTGGGAGATCGGGAACCCTTCCCGCGCTGGCGAACAGTTAACACAAGCCCTCGAGCTAGCAGAACAGCTCGGCTTCGCCTGAACCAAGGTCGGCGGTGAGAGGTGAGGGCCGATGAGTAAACGTCCGGGCACCCCACCCGAGCAGAAGATCCTTTATTCGCTGACACTTCGGTGGAGCGCTTGAAGGGGGAGCGCCGCGTAACGACGGTCATTGTTCGTCCTGGCCCGCTCCAAGCGCCAAATATATCCGCGTCGCGGTAGCTCCCTCAACGCCCACCGTCGACGGCAGTCGTCCCTTCATGCCTGTGGAACCGCTTCAAGGGACCGCGCCGTAGCTCTAGCACGACTTTATCGGTCAGGGAGATCCTTCAACCACAGTGGGTTACCGTTTGCACGGGCCACGCCGGTGACCCGAACAGGGGGAAGTGAGACATGGCCGTCCTGGAAGTACTAAATGACAAGGTCGCACAGGAGCTGCTGGTTTCCAGGGAACTGGCGCGACTGGCATACACGTGGCGAGATGGAACCCCGCGGGTGGTTCCCATCTGGTTCCACTGGACCGGAACCGAGGTCGTGATCGGTACTCCGTCCAAGGCGCCCAAGGTCAGGGTGCTGGGTACCCGACCCGACGTAGCAGTGACCATCGACAGCTCGTCATGGCCGTAACCACACGCTCTTGTTACGCGGCACCGCAACTGTCAAGCAGGCCGACGGCGTCGTGCCGGAGTACGCGGCCGCCGCCGAGCGTTACTTTGGCCCGGAGCAGGGACGTGCCTGGGTGGCCCAGCTCGAAGGAATGGGTCTCGCCTGGACGAGGATCGGCATCACACCCACCCACGCGACGGTTCTCGACTTCGAGACCCGCTTTCCCAGCGCCCTCGCCAGCTAAGCGAACGCCACTGATTCGCACCGCTTTACCCTTCGCCGGTGTCCGGGGGAATGCGCCCGCTGCCGTCACTGCCTAACCAGCAGCTCGACAGGGGCCACGACTCCGAACGCGCGACCCGGCCACCTGGAGGATCTCAGTGCCTTACTGGATTTGTCCTGCCGCCGACAAGAGAGATCGCCCTCCGAGCAGACAGCCAAGTTCGTGGATCAACCTTGTAAGTGCTGCGCTGGGGCCAACGCGTACAGAACGCCGCCCCGAACGACCAGGCGCGTCGCCAGGTGGGCCCGCACCTGACGACGGTTGCGGTATTGGCACGAGGATTTCGGGACGCGTGAGCGAGTCTCACTGGGGAGTTCCCGACTCTTGGCTACGACGCGACAGTGCGAGAGCCCGCTTTCGCCGTTGACAGATCCTCGGCCGTCTTGGGTTCGGGCTGGCGTGTCCGTAGCGCGATTCCGCGGACCGTGCTCGCGTACCACCGCCGGCCGCCGTAAGTGGTCGCTACCTTCCTCGTTGAGCATGCTGGCAATGGCCGACCAACCCTGACCCCGTTCGTGCTCTGCGACGATGCGCTCCTCGAGGTCCGGAGAAGTAGCGACTCGCGCCCGAGGCGAGTTCCTTGCGCCTTCGTGACGGCCAACGCGGCCCAAGTGCGTTCGCCGATCAACCTGCCTTCGAGCTGGGCAAAGGCCGCGGACACCGCCACCATGGCCTCGCCGAAGGGTGTGGTCGTGTCGATCGCCAGATCCAATGTCAGGACTCTCCAACCGTGCTTGGCAGAGTGGTCGAGCAGCGCGACGGCATCCCTGACGCTCCTGCTCAGGCGGTCCAACTTGGCAGCGACGAGGATTTCGCCGTAGCCCTGGTCGAGCTCCGCGATGGCTTCTTGAAGCGCGGGACGGTGGAGGTCCTTGGCACTGAGACCGGCATCGGCAAATACGAAAGGTTGACGACAGGTGGTCATCTCCCGGTGCTCAAGGCAATGGCGGATTCCGAAGGCGTGAGGGTACCAACGGTGAGCAAGTGGCTAAAGAAGGCTCGTGAGCGGGGCCTGCTCGGCTATCCGGACAGACCCGGCCGGCCCGGCTTCACCGAGAAGTCCAGCCTTGGGCGAGCTCGAGCTCACGCTCGACCGTACAACGGAAGAGGGCAACGAGCCCGAAGAAGAAGGAAACGAAATGACGGGCAGCGTTCGCAGGCGAGGAGAGACGTGGACGGCGTACTGGTTCGTAAGGAACCCGGCAACCGGCAAGCATCGACAGCATTCAAAGGGCGGCTTCAAGACGAAAGGCGCAGCACAGAAGCACCTGAACACGATTCTGGGCAAGGTCGAGGACGGCTCATGGACACCCGACGCGAAAATCACAATGCGTCAGCTTCTCCAGGAGCACTGGCTACCTGCGCAGCGCGCCCGAGGACTACGCGCCACTACTCTCGCTGGCTACGAGGGTGCGATCAACAGTTGGATCGTCCCGCGCCTGGGCGGCCTGCCAGTCGCCTCGCTGACACCCGCAGTCGTCGTGGAGTTCATGGCCGCGCTGCGGTCAGAGAAGAGCGCGAATCGCCGTAACGGTCTCTCTGCCCGCACCGTGCAACTGGCGACAGGTGTGCTCAAGTCAGCCTGCGCGTGGGCGGTACAAGCGGAGATCCTCGGCCGCAACCCCATAACTGGCGTGCGCCGGCCGCGCTCAGAGACAAAGCCGATGAAGGTCTGGACCAACGATGATGCGCGGCGGTTCCTCGAGGCGACGAGAGAGGATCGGTTCGCCTTCGCGTGGGCCCTCCTTCTTGCTCGCGGGTTGCGCCGTGGTGAGCTGGCCGGGCTTAAGTGGTCAGCCATCGACCTAGACGCGGGGACACTGCGCATCGAGACGACGCGGACCGTCGTCGAGGGGAAGCCCGCAGCCTCGCGCCCGAAGACGGCGGCGGGCCTCCGCTCGATCCCGATTGACGCTCGTCTCGTCGCGCTCCTTCGGGTGCACCGACGTCGCCAGGCCGCCGAGAAGCTGGCGGCCGGTCCCGCCTACGAGGACAGCGCCTTTCTTCTTGCCGACGAGCTCGGCCGGCCTTATCACCCCGAGAGCATCTCACGATGGTTCGACACGAAGGTCGCGCAACTAGGCCTCCCGCGTATCCGGTTGCACGACTGCCGTCACACGGCGGCGACCCTCATGCTGGCCGCGGGAACGCCAGTGAAGGTTGTCAGCGAGGTTCTCGGTCACTCATCGGTCACCACGACCCTCTCGATCTACGCGCACGTGCTCCCCGGTATGGCGGAGGAGGCCGGGGCACGGCTAAGCGAGAATCTGCTCGGCTGACACCGGTCAGGGCCGCGATCAGCCGGCATGGGCCGTTTGACGCTGTTGACCGGTATCGCGTTGACATTCCGTTGACACGGCTGGCGTTGGCAGGTTCCGGCAGCAGTGGGTAAGTGCTTCGAACTGGGCTTTTACAGCTCCGGGGGAGAGACTCGAACTCTCAACCACACGATTAACAGTCGCGTGCTCTGCCGATTGAGCTACCCCGGAAATCAGGGCGAAGCCTATACGGGCTGGCGCAGGTCGACCGACGGCTTCCTGAGAGCCCTGCCGGGCGACTCCCGCGACGTTGGCGGGAACGGCGTCGAACGCGGTCGCTACGCCCGCCAGGACACCCCCGTTTTCGATCCCGTGACGCTTTCCACTGGCAAAGCTGTGACGTGCGATGTAAGAAGGGCGGATGCGGTTCAGGACAGGGTTCGTCGTGGGGTGTGCAGCCGGCTGCTACCTGACCCACAAGGCGCGCCAGCTCAGCGCGCCGGTCGTGGACCGGAGCCAGCTCGCTTCTGTCACGTCAGACTGGCTTAGGTACAACGGCACGAGTGCGCGTGCCGCCGAGGTGAAGGCCGAGAAGGTCCTCGCATTGGGCGACCTGGCGCGGGAGAGAGCAGGCGACCTGCTACGCCGCCCGGTCGGGAATCTGGCACGCGAGCGGGTGATCGCCCTTTTCGAGAATGCCATCTCGCCCCAGCGCGCGAAAGTGACGCGAAGGAGCTGAGCCCGACAGCCGGGGCGTCAGTCGCCTTCCACGTAGTCCCGCAGCGGGCGCGACACCATCGGATGGCGTAGCTTCGCCAGCGTCTTCATCTCGATCTGGCGAATCCGCTCCCGGGTGACCCCGAAGATCTGCCCGACCTCCTCGAGGGTCCGGATCCGGCCGTCGTCCAGGCCGAAACGAAGCCTCACGACCTCCTGCTCGCGTTCGCTCAGTTCGGAGAGCGCCCGTTTCACAGCCTCGTTCAGCAGCATCCGCGTTGCCGCGTCGACAGGCACTTCGGCCGTGTGGTCTTCGATGAGGTCCGAGAGGCTGAAGTCCTCTTCTTCGCTGATCGGCTGCTCTAAGGAGATGGTGTCCTGACTGATCCGTTGTAGCTCGCGCACCCTTTCGACCGGGAACTGCGTCCGTGCGGAGATCTCTTCCACCGTCGGCTCGCGGCCGAGTTCCTGGGACAGCTGGCGTTGGGTGCGCACGATCTTGTTGATCGTCTCGACCATGTGGACGGGGATCCGGATCGTGCGGGCCTGGTCGGCGACGGCCCGGGTTATTGCCTGGCGGATCCACCATGTCGCGTAAGTGGAGAACTTGAAGCCGCGGCGATAGTCAAACTTTTCCACGGCGCGCATCAGTCCGAGGTTGCCTTCCTGAATGAGGTCCAGGAAGGCCATCCCGCGGTTGCGATAGCGCTTCGCGATGGAGACCACGAGTCGCAGGTTCGCCTCGATGAGCAGGTCCTTGGCCTCCGAGCCCTCGTGGATCGCCCGTTCGACAGCCCGGCGCTCCTCGAAGGGCATCTTGTCGAAGGTCCCCGATGCCCTCAGAGCGGCCAGTTCCGCAGCTGCCTCTTGACCGGCCTCAATCTTGCGTGCGCAAAGGACCTCGAGCTCGGGCGAAAGCAGCGAGACGCGCCCGATCTCCTTCAGATAGGCGCGAACGGGATCAGTTGCCTGGGTGTCGCCGTTGCCGCCCCCGAGAGACATCGGCACCGAGACGACGCGAGGACGAGGCTTGGGGAGGATTGCGTCGTTCGCGCCGTCCTGCAGCAGCGCGTCGGCATCGATTCCGTCGAGGTCCTCGAGGGCCGGTGCGGCCAGCACAGGCTCGTGGACTTCGGCGGCGCCTCTGGCCGCGCCATTACCCGGGGTGGGGCCTGTGATATCTGACTGGGGGGCCTGTTCGGTCGTGCCGGTCATCTCGCCTCCAGATAGCGCCGCAAGAGCCACGCTACCAATCGATTCGCAGCGTCACTCACGGCGGGTGAAGTCCTATCGGCCGTCCCCGGCTCCTGCATTAACTCCAGCTCGGACTTCAACCACGTAATGGCTGCTCCAGCCGCGGCGAGCCGCACCGTGTCGCCTTCGGCGTCGGCTTGGCGGGCGTCGGCCTCGATTTCCCCGAGTGCCACCTGGGCGGCGGAGCGGGCCAGAGCAGCCACGGTCTGATCGGGGTCGGCGTCGGGCTCTGTCACCGCGAGACGCCGGAGCAGGTCCGCCACCTCGTCGCTTGCGTTCTCGATGGCCCCGTGCAGGCTCGCAGAATCGGTGAGCGACCTGAACGCGGCCCGCTGCAGCAGATCGGCGAACAGGGCCTCGTTCAGCCGGCCTGCCATGGTCTGTGGCTCGCGTACGGCAAGCACGAGAGCGTCCCGGCCGGCACGCTCGCCTGACGGCGCGAAGCCCGGGGGGCGCCGCGTGCTGGAAGGGCGCCCCGGCGTTCGTGTGCCGGCAAGCAGGCTGTCCGGGGTCCCCTCCGGTTCCGGATCCCAGGGGGGCTCCTCGTCCGAGGTCAGGGATTGCTTGCCCGCCGCTGTCTTGCCGGCTTCACCGCCTGCTTTCCGGCCAGATGCCTCGAAGGCCCTCACGAGCGCCTCGAGACGCGGCCTGAGCCGCTCCGGGTCGAGCCTGGTCCGGTCCGACACAGTGACGAGGTATTGATCGCGGACAAGTTCGTTCGGATGCTCGGCAACCATCGCGAGCGCCGCTTCTGCCGCGTGTGCCCTGCCCTCCGCGGTCTTGAGCTCGCTCGAGGCCAGGGCCCGTTCCACTCTGAAGGAGAGGAACGTCCTCGCCTGTTCGACGGCTTGACGGAGCACCTCCGGCTCGCGCATCGCGATGTCCGCCGGGTCACTGCCCACGGGCAGGGCGGCGACCGAGACCTCCAGTTCGTGACGCTTCTCCCACTCGTAGAAGCGGGCGGCCGCGGACTGGCCGGCGGCGTCGGCGTCGAAGGCGAGGACGACCCGCTTGGCAAAACGCCCGAGGAGACGGAAGTGCTCTTCGGTGAGCGCAGTCCCGCAGGTGGCCACTGCCCGCCCCAAGCCGGCGGTGAAGAAGCCGATCACGTCGGTGTAGCCCTCGCAGATGATCACTTCGCCGGCTTGAACGACGGCTTGTTTGGCCCAGTTGAGGCCGTAGAGGGTGCGGCGCTTGGAGTAGATGGGCGTCTCGGGCGAGTTGCGGTATTTCGGGCCTGCACCTTCGCCGGCACCGGGCAGGATCCTGCCGCCGAGCCCGATTGCCTTGCCGGCCGGGTCGAAGATCGGGAAGATGACCCGGCCCCGGAAGACATCTCGCAAGCCGTTCTGGCCCTGGTGGGCGAGCCCTGCCTTGACGAGCAGGTCTGCAGGGGCCCGGACCGCTTCCACCAGCGCCCGGCCCGCTTCCGGTGCCCAGCCCAAGGCGAATTGGCGCACGGTCTCACCCTCGTAGCCGCGCGACCGGAGATACTGCCGGGCGCGTCTCGCGTCCGGCTTGCTCAACAGCTCCTCGTGGTAGAAGGCGACCGCCTTCTCCATGACGGCGAGCAGCGCCTTGCGTCCTTCGCGGTCGGGCTGGTCCTTGCCTGCGACGTCGTGGCGGACGGCTATGCCGCAACGTGCCGCCAGGCGTTCCACTGCTTCGACGAAGTCGCAGCCCTCGATGTTGCGCAGAAACGTGATCGGGTCCCCGGAGGCCTGGCACCCGAAGCAGTAGTAGAGGCCTTCCTCGGCGTTGACCGAGAACGACCCCGTCTTCTCGGCGTGAAACGGGCAAAGGCCGACATAGCGCCGCCCAACCCGCTTGAGCGGCGTGTACTCGCCTATCAGCGCGAGGATGTCGGTCGCGGTGCGGACCGCCGCCACGTCCTCGTCAGGAATTGCCATCACTTGGACGGTACCGCGCCGCGCCCGCGGGCGTGACCGGGACGTCCGGTTGGTTCGGTTGCAGCCCGCCCCGCGCTAGGCGGAAGCTTGCTTCGCCTTCTCAGCGTCCATCGCGAGGACTGCATGTGCTGCCGCGAGCCTCGCCACCGGCACGCGGAACGGCGAGCAGCTGACGTAGTCGAGCCCCGCCCTCGCGAAGAAGTCGATCGAGGCCGGGTCACCCCCGTGCTCGCCACAGACCCCGATCTTGAGGCCCGGACGGGCAGCGCGCCCACGCTCGACGGCCAAGCGGACAAGCTCGCCGACGCCGGCTGTGTCCAGGTGCTCGAACGGGTTGGCGCTGAGCAGGCCCTGGCTCAGGTAGGCGGACATCATCCGGCCCTCAACGTCGTCGCGGCTGAAGCCGAAGGTCATCTGGGTGAGGTCGTTCGTCCCGAACGAGAAGAAGTCCGCCACCTCGGCGACCTGGTCCGCGAGCAGCGCGGCGCGGGGGGTCTCGATCATCGTGCCGATGGCGACCTCGATCCGTTCCGCCGCGGCCGCGCCCTTGTCCTCCGAGGGCGCCGCGTCGTGCAACGCCTGGACGACCCAGGAGCGGGCGAGCGCCATCTCCTCGCGGGAGATCGTGAGAGGGATCATGATCTCAACGATCGGGTGCCCGCCGGCCTCGGCCCTTTCGTAGGCGGCCTCCATGAGCGCGCGCACTTGCATCGAGTACAGGCCGGGCTTCAGGACTCCGAGCCGCACCCCGCGCACACCGATCATCGGGTTGGCCTCGCGCCAGGACATGGCCGCCTCGAGGAGCTTCTCCTCGTCGTCGGTGAGGCCTTCCTTCGCTTGTTTGACGAGGAGGGACTCGACATCGGGGAGGAACTCGTGCAACGGTGGGTCGAGCCCGCGGACGATGACCGGCAGGCCGTCCATGGCCTTGAGGATCCCGAGGAAGTCGGCCTTTTGGGCAGCCCGCAGCTCCTCGAGGGCCGCCGTCTCCTCGTCCGGTGTCGAGGCGAGGATCATCCGCCTCATGATCGGCAGGCGGTCGTCCCCGAAGAACATGTGCTCGGTGCGGCACAGCCCGATTCCCTCGGCTCCGAGCCGGCGGGCGTTTGCCGCGTCATCGCCGGTGTCCGCGTTGGCGCGCACGCCAAGCCGGCCCGCACGGACTTCGTCGGCCCATCCGAGCAGCTTTGTCAGCTCCGGGGGCGCCTCGGCGGAGATGAGGGGCACGGCGCCGAGGACCACGGTGCCTTCCGAGCCGTCGATCGAGATCACATCGCCCTCGCGGACGACGGTGTCGCCGACCCGGAAGAGCTTGTCGGCTGCACTGATCCGCAGGACTTCGGCGCCGACCACGGCCGGCTTGCCCCAGCCGCGGGCGACAACGGCGGCGTGGCTCACGAGGCCACCCCTGGCCGTCAAGATGCCCTCGGCGGCGAGCATGCCATGCACGTCCTCGGGGGAGGTCTCGCTGCGCACGAGGATGACTCGCTGATTGTTGGCAGCGGCGACTGCGGCGTCGTCGGCTGTGAAGCACACCGCTCCGACGGCGGCGCCGGGCGAGGCGGCGAGGCCCTTGGCCAGCACCGGCAAGGAGTTGTCGGCGAACTGCGGGTGGAGCACGGCCTCGATGTGATCGGCGGTCGTGCGCTGCAGTGCCTCGGCGTGCGTGAGGGCGATGGCCGGATCGTCGACCATGTCGACTGCCATGCGGAGGGCCGCTCGTCCCGTGCGCTTGCCGACGCGGGTCTGCAGCATCCAGAGCTTGCCCTGCTCGATGGTGAACTCGGTGTCGCACATGTCCCGGTAGTGCGCCTCGAGCCTGGCGAAGATCCCCATCAGCTCCTCGTAGATCGTGGGGAACGTACTCCCGAGCGCCGAGAGCGGCTCGGTGTTGCGGATGCCCGCCACGACGTCCTCGCCCTGGGCGTTGACGAGGAAGTCGCCGTAGGCGCCCTTGGCCCCGGTGGCGGGGTCGCGAGTGAACCCGACGCCCGTGCCCGACTGGTCGTCGCGGTTGCCGAAGACCATGGCCTGCACGTTGACTGCCGTTCCGAGGTCGTTCGGGATGTGCTCGCGCAAGCGGTAGGCGACGGCTCTCGCCCCGTTCCAGGAGGCGAACACGGCTTCGATCGCGCCGCGAAGCTGGTCGATCGGTTCCTGGGGGAAGGGGCTCCCCGTCGTTCGCTCCACAACGCCCCTCAGCTCTTCCACAAGCCCTTGCAGGGCTGCCGCGGGCAACTCGGCGTCCGTGGCTCCCGTGCGCTCCTTGAGGGCCTCCAGAGGGCTGTCCAGCTCCTCCCCGGGCACTCCGAGGACGATACGGCCGTACATCTGCACAAAACGCCGATACGAGTCGAATGCAAACCGCTCGTCGCTGGTCTGCTTGGCCAGGCCCTCGACGGAGCGGTCGTTGAGGCCGAGGTTCAAGACGGTGTCCATCATGCCCGGCATCGAGAACTTCGCTCCCGAGCGGACCGAGACCAGCAACGGGTCGTCCGGGTCGCCGAGCCGCCGTCGCATGCGGTCTTCAAGCCTCGAGAGGTGCTCGGCCAGCTCCGCGTCGAGCTCGGCGGGCCATCCTGTCGACATGTACGCCCGGCAGGCGTCCGTCGAGATCGTGAAGCCGTGCGGCACCGGCAGGCCGAGCACCGAGGTCATCTCGGCCAGGTTGGCGCCTTTTCCACCCAACAGGTCCTTGAGCTCCATCGGCGCACGAGGATGCGCGTGATCAAAGTCGTACACGTAACCCATGGGGGACCTCCTAGGAATCGTCGCGGCAGTCTGAGCCTAAACGACACCCGCTCGCCGGCCCAAAACGAGCTGTCCCGCGTTCCGCCCGGAGCAGCGTGATCAGCGCTGCCGACCCTTCGCGGGCCCGCCTCAGCTGTCGAAGCGCCCGAGAAGGTGCTCTACGACACCCTCGATCGGGAGTCGCGTCTGGTTGGTCGAGTCGCGATCGCGGACGGTCACCTGCTGATCCTCCAGGCTCTCAAAGTCGATCGTCACGCAATAAGGGGTCCCGATCTCGTCCTGGCGCCGGTAGCGCCGGCCGATCGACTGGGTCTCGTCGAACTCGCACATGAAGTGGCGCTGAAGCCGGTGCAGAACCTCTCGTGAGAGGGTGGCGAGCGTGTCCTTTTTCGAGAGGGGCAGCACGGCGACTTGGTAGGGAGCCAGCCGTGGGTGCAGGCGCAGCACCGCCCGGCGCTCACCGCCGATCTCGTCCTCGTCGTACGCGGCCAGCAGGAACGCCATCATGGCGCGGGTGGCGCCGGCAGCCGGCTCGATGACATGGGGGAGGTAGCTCTCGCCCGTCGCCTGGTCGAAGTACTCGAGGGAGGTACCGGAGGACTCCTGGTGAGCGCGCAGGTCGAAGTCGGTCCTGTTGGCGATGCCCTCCAGCTCACCCCAGCCCCACGGGAAGGCGAACTCGACATCGGTCGTCCCCGCGGAGTAATGGGAAAGCTCCTCCTCCTCGTGGGGCCGCAGGCGCAACTTCTCGCTCGCGATGCCGTAGCGCGTGTACCAGGCGAGCCGTTGCTGGCACCAGTACTCGTACCAACGTGGGCCGTCCTCGGGTGGGACGAAGAACTCCAGCTCCATGAGCTCGAACTCCCGCGTGCGGAACACGAAGTTGCCGGGAGTGATCTCGTTGCGGAACGCCCGCCCGATCTGGGCGATCCCGAACGGTGGCTTGCGCCTCATCGTGGTGAGGACGTTGAGGAAGTTCACGAACATGCCCTGAGCCGTCTCGGGCCGGAGGTAGGCGACCGAGGACTCGGCTTCGACTGGCCCGACATAGGTCTTGAACATGAGGTTGAAAGGCCTTGCTTCGGTCAGGTCCTTGGAGCCGCAGTTCGGGCACGCGTCCTCTATCTGGTCAGCGCGCCACCGCTCCTTGCAGTTGCGGCAGTCGACGAGGGGATCTGTGAAGGTCGCCAGATGGCCCGATGCCTCCCAGACCTTGGGGTTCGTGAGGATGGCGGCATCGATCGGCACGACGTCGTCGCGCTCTTGGATCATGGCCCGCCACCAAGCCTCGCGGACGTTGCGGAGCATGAGGGCTCCGAGAGGGCCGTAGTCGTACGTCGAGCGGATGCCTCCGTAGATCTCCGCCGAAGGGAAGACGAAGCCACGCCGCTTGCACAGGTTGACGACGGCCTCGAACAGCCCGGGGTTGGTCGCGAACTCGGAAGATATCGGCATGGCGGCAGGTTACTTGCCCGCGACGGGCCGCCTCGTCGTCCCAAAGCGGGTGCCCACTGGCGCGCGACGGCCGACGCGTGCGCCCCTTCGCGCGAGGCTAGAAGGCGAGCGGAGGCGGCCCTAGGGCGGCGTCCCCCTGGCCTCCGGCGTTCGCCGCCGTGGCGGGCGATCCGGCGCCCTCGTCCCCCTCGCGGCCCGCCAACCGCCCGCTGTCGGCGGCGTCGCAGTTGCGCATGTTCGCGCCGACCTGCCAACCGGCCGTCGAGATCTCGGCGCCCCGGTGCGCCGAGCGCACCCTCCGGTCGAGGTGATACTCGGTCGCGAGCATGGCGAGACGCTCTGCCTCCGCGGTCGCCCGGCTCGGCGGTTGATCGAGTGCGCTGCGGAGACCGCCGCCGAGGATCTGGCGGATCAGGCCCACCGTCTCGGCGCCGACGGCTTGGCCACGCCGGCAGGAACGGCAGACGAACCCGCCTTCTCCCGGGTCGAATGCGACCAGCTCCGTCTCCGCGCCGCACGCCGCACACTGCTCGAGCGAGGGCCCGACCCCCTCGAGCGCGAGGAGCTTCCAGAGGAACGAACCGAGGAGTGCCGGCGAAAGCCGCTCCTCCAACGTCCGCAACGCCCCGACGAGCATCCGGAACAGCTCCGGCATGGGATGGCGCTCCAGCGCGACATTGTCCACAACCTCGAGCATCGTCATCGCGACGGGGACCCGTTCGAGGTCCCCCCGGATGGCCTTGAAATGCTCGATGGCCTCTACCTGGCTCACGACGTCGAGCTCTCGCCCGCGCCAGCACATGATGCTCACATGCGTGATCGGTTCGAGGCGTCCGGCGAGCCGGCTCTTGGTCTTGCGGACCCCCTTCGCCACGGCGCGGACCTTGCCGTGCCCGGGGGTCGCCAGGGTCACTATCCGGTCAGCTTCTCCGAGCCGCATGGTCCGCAGCACCACGCCTTCATCGCGGTAGGTCGCCAACTCGTCGCTCAGCCCCTGAGCCGCGTCCCGAGCGCGATGAGCCCTACGCCTACCGCGATCACGACCAAGAGGGTGACGGCCGCCTCGTCGCCCATGGCCGCGAGCGCCACGACGAAGGCGAACGCGGCGGTGCCCAGGGCAAGACCGGAGATGACACCGATGTGGTCGCGGAGCTGGAACTTCTCGCGGAGCTCGTCATTCACCCTCGAGCCCTCCGTAGCGGCGGTCCCGGCGCTGGTACTCACCGACGGCATCGAAGAGGTTCTGCCGGCGGAAGTCGGGCCACAAGACGTCGGAGAAGACGAGCTCGGAGTAGGCGAGCTCCCAGAGCAGGAAGTTGGAGATGCGGAACTCGCCCGAGGTGCGGATCACGACATCGGGATCGGGCATGTCGGGCCAGTAGAGCCGCCCTCGGAGGGCCTTCTCGTCGACCTTGTCCGGGGCGACGCCGTCGGCGACGAGCTGGCGGACCGCATCGATGATCTCAGCCCGACCGCCGTAGTTGAAGCAAACGGTGAGAGTCAGTCTGCGGTTCGACCCGGTGAGGGCCATTGATTCGTCCATGTGGCGGATGAGGCGACGGGGGACGCGCCAGTCCCTGCGGCCGGCGAAGCGTATGCGCACTCCCTTGCTGTTCAGGTCGTCCCGGTGGCGCGTGAGGATCCCTTCGTTGAAATGCATGAGATAGCGCACTTCGTCGGGTGGGCGCCGCCAGTTCTCTGTCGAGAAGGCGAACATCGTCAGCCATTCGACCCCCAGATCAAGCGCGCCCTCCACGGTGTCGAACATCGCCTCCTCACCCGCGGCGTGACCTTCGGTGCGCGGCAGGCCGCGTTGGCGCGCCCAGCGGCCGTTGCCGTCCATCACGCAAGCGACATGCCTGGGTATCCGAGTGGGATCGATGTTCGCGACAGCCACCCCGCCGAAGTTACTCCTGGTTCTCGCCCGATCTCTGCCCACCTCGCGGCGAGGGGTTGGCCCGGCGATCCCCGACCCCCTGGCTCGCGCGTGCAGCGCTTACTCGAGAGGTCCTATCTCTGCCTCCACCGCTTCGATGAGCTCGCCGGAGCGGACGAGCGCGATCGTCGCGTCGACGTCGGGCTTGAGCGCCCGGTCCTGGGCGAGCGTGGGCACGACCCGGCGCAGCGAGGCCACTGCCGCCCGGCTGGCCGGCGCGGCGAGCAAGGGTGCCCGCAGGTCGCAGGCCTGGGCGGCGGCGAGCACCTCCATCGCTATGGCCGCCTCGGCATCGCGGAGACATTCGCGCGCGTGGCGTGCGGAGATCATTCCCATGCTGACGTGGTCCTCCTGGCCGGCGGAGGACGTGATCGAGTCGACCGCCGCGGGGTGCGCCAGGCTCTTCATCTCCGACACGAGAGACGCAGCCGTGTACTGGCAGACCATGAACCCCGAATTGACGCCAGCCTCACCGACGAGGAACGCGGGCAGGCCGTTCGAGGTCTTCGGGTCGAGGAGCCGGAAGAGCCTGCGCTCGGAGATCGAAGCGAGACCGACGCTTGCCGCGGCGAGCGAGTCGCAGGCGAGGGCCACCGGTTGGCCGTGGAAGTTCCCGCCGGACAGGATCTCGCCTGCTTCGGCCAGGACGACGGGATTGTCCGAGACCGAAGCGAGCTCGATCTCGAGGGTCTCCACGCTGTGGCGGACCACGTCCCGGAACGCGCCGTGGACCTGGGGGGCGCAGCGGATCGAGTAGGCGTCCTGGACGATGTGGTCGCTGGTGCGGTGCGACGACAGGATGTCGCTGCCTGCGAGGAGCCGAATCAGGTTCCGAGCCGACGCCATCTGACCGGGATGTGGGCGCAGGGCCACGACCCGGGAGTCGAAGGCACGGTCGGTACCGAGGATGGCCTCGATGGTGAGGGCAGCCGAGATGTCCGCGATCTTGGCGAGACGGCCCGCTCTGAAGGCCGCCAGCACGCCGATGGCGGTCATGGCCTGGGTGCCGTTGATGAGGGCGAGGCCTTCTTTGGCCTCCAGCACCAGCGGTTCGAGGCCACAGCGGCGGAGCGCTTCGCCCGCCGGGAGCTTCTCACCCGCCACGCGGACCTCACCTTCTCCGACGACAGGCAGGGCGAGATGTGCCAGGGGTGCGAGATCACCCGAGGCGCCGAGCGAGCCCTGCTCCGGAACGACGGGGAGGATGTCCTTGTCGAGCATCTCGATGAAGCGCACGACGACCTCGCGCCGGACCCCGGAGTGGCCGAGGCAAAGCACGTGGGCACGCAACGCGAGCATGGCGCGCACCTCTTCGGCCGACAGCTCGTCGCCGACCGCCACCGCGTGTGACCGAAGCAGCCCGTGCTGCAGGGCTGTGGAGTGCTCTGGTGTGAGACGCACGTTCGCCAGGGCGCCGAAACCTGTCGTCACCCCGTAGACGACCGCCCCGGCCTCTAGAGCCGCCACCACGACCTGCCGCGCGGCATCGACTCTTTGCAGGACGTCGTCGCTCACCGTCGCCCGCGCGCCCATCGCGATCTCGACGACGTCCCCGATCCTGAGCGGGCCGCCTAGTTCCACCGATGGGGACACGTCCACAAGCCGAGTATTGCATCGGGTGACCTCTGGGGCTCGTGGGCCACGTTTCCCAGCTCATGTGCTCCCGATCGTTATGCTCCGGAGAGTGGCGGACCCGAGGATCCCCGAGGAGCTGTCCACGTCCCGGCTGGTGCTGCGCAGGTGGCGCCTTTCGGACCTGGACGCGCTGGCCGAGGTGTTCGCGCAGCGGGAGGTTTGGGAGTTCCCCTTCGGCAGGGGCCTCACAACAGACGAGACCGAGCTCCGGCTGCGCCGTTACCTCGAGACGTGGGAGCGCGACGGCTTCGGCAAGTACGCCATGGGGTTGGCGAGCACCGGGGCCTTCATCGGCTACGCGGGCCTCGAAGTGGTCACCTGGTTCCACGAGATCCAAGGCGAGGTCGAGATAAGTTGGCGGCTCGACCCCAGTTACTGGGGCCACGGTTATGCCACAGAAGCGGCGCTCGCGAGCCTCGCGGTCGGCTTCGACCAGCTCGGGATCGACCGCGTCGTCGCCGTCATCGAGCCGGCGAACGTGGCGTCTTCGCGACTCGCCGGCCGTATCGGGCTGCAAGCGGTTCGCGAGACCGTGGAACCCAAGTTCAACAAGCTGCTCGAGGTCTGGGTAGTCGAACGGGAGCGTTTCGCAGAGCTGCTCGGATCGCGTGCGGCCGCGGCCAGCCCGGACGCGGACACCGGCTCGACCACGATGGCCCCGGCCGGCTGATGCGCCCGAACGACCCCCCGGAGGGACGCGGCACGTGATCAAGTACCTCGGCTCGAAAAGACGCCTCGTCCAGACGATCGCCTGCCTCGCCTCCGGTTGTGGTGCCTCGACCGCTGTCGACCTGTTCACCGGCACGACGCGCGTGGCCCAGGAGCTGAAGCGCCAGGGCGCCTTCGTCACGGCGGTCGACACGGCGACCTACTCCGAGGTGCTCGCCCAGTGCTACATCAGCGCTGACTCCTCGGCGCTGGACCATGGCGAGCTCGAAGAGGCAATCGCCGAGCTCAACGCGCTCCCGGGCCGGAGGGGATACTTCACCGAGGTCTTCTGCGAGAGGTCCCGCTACCTGCAGCCCCACAACGGCGCGCGCGTCGATGCCATACGTGACGCGATCGAGGAGCGCCACCGGGGGAGCTGGCTGTACCCCATCGTGCTCACGAGCCTGCTCGAGGCAGCTGACCGGGTGGACTCGACGACGGGCTTGCAGATGGCCTACCTCAAGCAATGGGCGCCGCGGTCTTTCCTCCCGCTGTCGCTCCGGGTCCCCGAGCTGCTCGCCGGCCCGGGTCGTTCCGTCCGCGCCGACGCCCGGGACGCGGCGGCGTCTCTCGGCCCGGTCGACTTCGCCTATCTCGACCCTCCTTACAACCAGCACCGCTACTTCACCAACTACCACGTCTGGGAGACCCTGATCCGCTGGGACGCGCCCGCTCACTACGGGGTCGCCTGCAAGCGGGCCGACTCGAGGAGCGCGGCGACCCGCAGTGAGTTCAATTCGCGACAGACCATGCCCGCTGCCCTCGCCGAGGTCGTCCGCACGATCGACGCGACCGTCGTGGTGGTGTCGTGCAACGACGAGTCCTGGCTCGGCCGCGACGACCTTGTCAATATCTGCGCCCGACGCGGGCACGTCGAGCTTCTGGAGTTCGACTCGCGGCGGTACGTAGGCGCCCAGATCGGCATCCACGACCCAGCAGGCCACAAGGTGGGGCGGGTCTCCCACTTGCGCAACGTCGAGCGGCTCGCCGTCTGCGGCCCGAAGGCAGAGGTTCTCGGTGCGATCGAGGCTTGGCGTCGGCGGGCGCGGAACTGCGACGAGGCCCCGCCCTTCGCGGGCTCGCGCGAACCGTCCGGGTCGGGGGCGCCCGCAAACGGGAGACTGGGCGGGCGGTGAGCTCACGGTGACGACTTCGACCGTTGTGCTCGCCCTTGCCGTCTTCGGTGCGAGCGCCGTCGAGATGGTGGAGGCGCTCACCATCGTCACGGCGGCGGGCGTCACGCGCGGGTGGCGCTCGGCCCTCGAGGGAACCATGGTCGCCGTGGTTGTTCTGGCTGCGCTCGTCATCGCCGTCGGCGTGCCGCTCGCCCGCCTCGTTCCGATCAACGTGCTGCGCGTGGTGATCGGCGCCCTGCTGCTCGTGCTAGGCCTCGACTGGCTGCGCAAGGCGGTGCTGAGGGCGAGCGGTCACAAGGCTGTGCACGACGAGGACGCGATCTTTGCGAAGACCGTCGCGGACCTCTCGACGGGGTCTGCGACGGAGGCGGCCAGCGCCCCGGCCGGCTCGTGGAGGCACGGACGTCGTGACGCGACAGGCTTCACCGTCGCTTTCAAGGGCGTCTTCCTCGAGGGCATGGAGGTCGTGCTGATAGTGATCACCCTCGGGGCGAGCTCGGGTCACCTGGCCCTCGCCTCCGGCGCGGCGGGCTGTGCCGCGGTCGTCGTCTGCGTCGTCGGGTACCTGGTGGCGCGCCAGCTCTCTGAGGTCCCGGAGAACGCCATGAAGCTGGCCGTGGGCATCATGCTGACGAGCTTCGGCGTCTTCTGGGTCGGCGAGGGGTCCGGGCTCCACTGGCCGGGCAGTGACCTCATGATCCTCGTCCTCGTCGGGGTGTTCGCCCTGACCGCTTTCGTCCTCTCGCTCGCCATGCGCAGGGTCAGGCCTTCCCCGCGAGCCGCTGCGACCGGCTCTGTTCCCTCGAAATGACCGTGGTCGTCCGCGCCGTAGCGGCCTTCGCCAGGTTCTGGAAGGGTTTCCTGATCGGGGACGCGCCCGAGCTGTTCGTCGGGACGCTGGTCTTCGTCGGCGCCGCGATGGCGCTCAGGCACCATGGTGCGGCGGCGGTCGTCCTGCTTCCGGCCATCGTGATCCTGTTCCTCGCCGGCAGCGTCCTGCGAGGTCGAGACCGGTCCTGAGCTCGTTGCCAGGAACACAACGACCGGCGGTCCGGTAGCGTCCCCACGTGCCCGAAGCGAGTGTCGCCGAGCTGTTACGACGCGTGGTGGCGACTCTTCCGGCCGGCGAGGTGCGCGCCGGCCAGGTCGAGATGGCCGAGGCGGTGGCGAAGGTGTTCGCCTCGGGCGGCCACCTCGCCGTCGCGGCCGGGACCGGTACCGGGAAGTCCCTCGCCTATCTCGTGCCGGCCGTGAGCTCGCACAAGCGCGTCGTCGTCGCGACGGCCACCAAGGCGCTGCAGGACCAACTCGCGAACAAAGACCTCCCGCTCGTGTCCCGGGGCCTCGGCCAACCGGTGAAATGGGCAGTGCTCAAAGGACGGGCGAACTATGTCTGCCGGCAACGTCTCCACGAGCTCGAACGCCTGGGGGACCAGCAGCGGCTCGACGCTCCCGACCTGGCGACGGACGCGGAGGCAGTCGACTTAGAGTCGCTGAACGCTGGGAACGACGCCGCTCCGAGGGGCTCGGCGCGGGCGGTCACGGCCCGGCGGATCGGCGCCGAAGTGCGACGTCTCGCCGCCTGGGCAGAATCGACCAGCAGCGGTGACCGGGCCGAGCTCTCCTTCGAGCCCTCGGTGCAGGCCTGGTCGAGCGTGAGCGTCACCGCCGACGAATGCCCCGGCGCCCGCCGCTGCCCGTCGGGCGGCGAGTGTTTCGCGGAGGCCGCCCGCGCCAGGGCGGCCGCGGCGGACATCGTGGTCGTGAACCTTCATCTTCTCGGCGCTGATCTGCGCTGCGGAGGCGAAGTGCTGCCCGAGCATGACGCGCTCGTCATCGACGAAGCCCACGAGCTCGAAGACGTCCTCGCCGCGTCGCTCGGAGTGGACGTCAGTCCAGGCCGTTTGCGCGCGCTGGCGTCCGCAGCGCGAGGCGCCCTGGTGGCGGCCGGGCGGCGCGCGCAGCGCGGGGATGACACGGTTCCCGCCCGGGCGGTGGAGGCGGTGCTCGGCGCGGCGGCTCGATTCGACGAGCTGCTCGCCGATGGTGAGGAACGTCGGCTTCCTCCTGGTCTGGGCGGCGAGATCGGCGATCACGTGTCCCTCATGGTCGATCGGCTGGAGCGGCTCGGCGGGGAGCTGCGGCGCGCGTCAGAAGCCCCCGGCGGGCACGGGGGCCGAACCGGAGGCGATGGGCCACCGGGCGGTGGTGGTGACGGGGTGCAGCGTTGCCTGCGGGCCCTGTTGGGGGTCGACCGCTGCCATGAGGAGCTGGCTGCCTGCCTCGCGGCCGGCACCGGCGACGTGGTCTGGGTCACCGGTGGGATCCGCCCGGCGATGCACTCGGCGCCTTTGGACGTCAGCGGTCCCATGTCCGCCCAGGTGTTCTCGGTCCTACCGGTCGTACTGACGAGCGCGACCCTGCCGCGCGGGCTCGCCGCCCGGGTGGGCGCACCGGCACAGTCCACCTCCGAGCTCGACGTCGGGAGCCCGTTCGCCTACAAGGCGCACGGGCTGCTGTACTGCGCGACGTCGCTGCCCGATCGCCGCCGTCCAGAAGCCGAGGCAGCCATCCATGACGAGATCGAGGCGCTCGTGGTGGCGGCGGGCGGCCGGACGCTCGCCCTGTTCACGAGTCGACGCGCCATGGAGCTCGCGGCCGCGGTGCTCGCCGAGAGGCTTCCGTGGCCGGTGCTCGTGCAGGGGGAGCTGCCCAAGGCCGTGCTGCTCGAAGCACTCAGCGCGCAATCGGCCGCCTGCCTGTTCGCGACGATGAGCTTCTGGCAGGGCGTCGACGTCCCGGGCCCCGCCCTCACGCTCGTCGTCATCGATCGGATCCCTTTTCCTCGGCCCGACGATCCCCTGATGGCGGCGCGCCGGGAGGCGGCCGGCCGGGCGGGGTTCCAGCACGTCGACCTCCCGCGGGCAGCGACGCTGCTCGCTCAGGGCGCCGGGCGCCTCATCCGGACGGCCACCGACCGGGGAGTGGTCGCCGTCCTCGACCCGCGTCTCGCGAACGCCTCCTACGGGCCGGTGCTGGTCAAGGCGATGCCTCCGATGCGGCGGACGAGGGACCGGGCGGAAGCCGAAGCGTTCCTCCGCGGCATCCATGCCGAGGCCACCGGCACGCCGGGCGCGTCGTAAGTGGATTGGCCCGGGAGAGCGGCGGTCGTCGGGGTCGCGCTGCCTCCCTGGTGCAAGAGCGGCGGCCGTAGACTCCTTGTCACCTATGGAGCCCACGATCGAACCACGCCGACAAGCGGGACGGCCGACCGCCGGCGCCTTTTCGCCCAGCCCCCGGCCGCAGCTCGCCAGTTCGATTGTCTGCGGAGGTTGTGGTTATGTCGTCGACGTCGCCGAGCCGTACCCGTTCCGGTGTCCGCGCAGCGGTGATGGAGGCGACCACGTCCTGCGACGGGTGCTCGATGCGAGCCGGCTCTCGTTCTCGCTCGAGGACTCCGAGCCGAACCCGTTCGTGCGCTGGCGCGGCCTGTTCCACTCCTATCACCTTGCCACGGCCAACGGTTTGAGCGACGAGGTCTACGTCGATCTCGTACGTGATCTCGACGACGCCGTGGCCAAGGTCGACGGTCACGGTTTTGTCGTGACGCCGTTTAGGCGGGCCCCGGGGCTGGCCGCTCCCCTCGAGACGGCCGCCTCGGTATGGGTGAAGGATGAGACGGGCAACGTCGCGAGCTCGCACAAGGCCCGTCACATGTTCGGGCTTCTCGTCCATCTCGAGGTGGCGAGGTCGCTCGGCCTGACCGAGGGCCCGTTGCCGCCGCTCGCGATCGCCAGCTGCGGCAACGCCGCGTTGGCGGCGGCGGTCGTCGCAGCCGCCGGGCGCAGGCGGCTGCTCGTGTTCGTGCCTGCCGACGCCGAGCCCGCCGTGCTCGACCGGCTGCGGGCGCTCGGGGCCGAGATCACGGTGTGCCCGCGCCAGGAGGGCGTCGTCGGCGATCCGACCTATCATCGCCTAAAGGCGGCGATCGCCGATGGTGCCCTGCCTTTCACGTGCCAGGGAAACGAGAACGGGCTGGCGATAGAGGGCGGCGTGACCCTCGGCTACGAGATGGCCGGGGCGCTCGCCGGCCAGGGGCGCCTCGATCACGTCGTGATCCAGGTCGGCGGCGGCGCGCTCGCCAGTGCCGTGGCCCAGGGGTTGTCCGAGGCGGCTGCCTTCGGCGTCCTGCCCGGCACACCCCGGGTGCACACCGTGCAGACGGCCGGAGCGTGGCCTCTCGCCCGGGCGTTCGAGCGGGTTGTCGCGCGCCTCGGGGCCGAGCGCGGACGCGAGGAGGTGCACGCGGCCGTCCACTATGCCGCCGCCCACCGCTCCGAGTTCATGTGGCCCTGGGAGACGGTGCCACACAGTCTGGCCCATGGCATCCTCGACGACGAGACCTACGACTGGCTGGCGGTCGTCGAGGCGATGCTCACGACCGGCGGCGGGGCTCTCGTGGTGGACGAGGACGAGATCGCTCGGGCCAATGGCACTGCGGTCGAGGCCACCGGCATCGAGGTGGACGCGACCGGCTCGGCGGGACTGGCCGGTCTGGCGCAGCTCTGCCGTCGGGGCCTCGTGGGCGAGGGCGAACGGGCAGCCGTGTTGTTCACCGGCGCCCGTCGTTGAACGGACCTGGTGCTCAGTAGCCGAGGCGCTCGATCACGTCCGGGTGGCGTTGCCAGCCCTTTTCGACCTTCACGAACAGCTCGAGGTAGGCGCCGGGCGCGAGCTGTTGGCGTACGGCCGTGCCGGCCGCCTTCAGCACGCGACCGCGTTTGCCGATGACGATGCCCTTTTGTGACTCGCGTTCGACGAGGATCTCGCAACGGATCCTCGGCCACTCCCATTCGGTCACCCTGCAGGCGATCGAGTGCGGCAGCTCCTCCTCGGCATTCTTGAGCAGCTGTTCGCGCACAAGCTCCGCCACGTAGAAGGCCTCGGGGACGTCACTCACCATGCCGGCAGGGAAGTAGCGCGGTCCCGCGGGCATACGGGCGGCCAGGTATTCGACGAGAGCCGGGACGCCTGCGCCGGTCTTCGCCGAGATGGGGAAGTACTCGGCGCCCCCGAGCCCGAGCTCGGCCGCGGCGAACGCGAGGTGATGGAGCACCTTGGAGCCGTCCACGCGGTCGATTTTGTTGAGCGCGATCACGGTGTCAGGGCGGAGGCGCGCAGCGATGTAGCGGTCGCCGGCACCGATCGGCGCGCTGGCCTCGAGGAGGAGAACGCAACAGTCGACATCGTCGAACGTCGACGTGGCGGTCTGGTTGAGGCGGTCCCCGAGGGCTGTGCGCGGCCGGTGCAGGCCCGGCGTGTCCGTGAAGACGATCTGGCCGTCAGGCCGATCAAGGACGCCGCGGACGCGGGTCCGGGTCGTATGGGGCGTCGCCGAGGTGATGGCGACCTTGGTCCCGAGGATCTGGTTGAGCAGGGTCGACTTGCCGACGTTGGGCCGGCCCACGAGGGCCACGAAGCCGGAACGGAAAGTGGGCGCGGCACCTGTGCCATCCCGGTCCTCGCCTGCAGGAGTCCTGGAGCTGGTCATGGACGCCGGTCGTTCACCGGTGGTCTTCGTCTTCGTTCCGGTCAGCGGGATCGAAAGGTTCGGGGCGGAGGTCGCGGTCGGTCCGGTCGCCAGAGCGTTCCTCCCGTTCGGCGAGTTTCTCTGCGCGTTCGGCCAGCCATTCCTCGTCCGGGTTTCGGGGTCCTGTGTGCAGGGGCGGGCCGTTGAGCCGCATGATCCGGACGCTGCCGATGCGTCGGCCCTGCAGCTTCTCGGCGACGAGAAGATGTCCGTCCACCTCGATCGACTCGCCTTCGGAAGGGAGGTGTCCGGCGATGGCCAGCACGAGCCCACCGATGCTGTCCCAGTCCCCGGCAGGCAGGTCCGCCCCGAGGAGGTCGTTGACCTCGTCCACGTCCATCTTGCTCGAGACGCGGAACTGGCCCCCACCGAGGGGCACGATCAAGGGATCGTCCACGTCGAACTCGTCGACGATCTCGCCGACGAGTTCCTCGATGAGGTCCTCGAGCGTCACGACGCCGGCAGTGCCGCCGTACTCGTCGATGACGACCGCGAGATGGAATTGACCAGCCTGCATCTCACGCATGAGCGGGGCGACACGCTTGGTCTCGGGCACGTAGTTCGCCGGTCGGCACACGTCGCGCACAGGGCAGTGTTCCTTGCCATTGCGGGCGGCACGGATCAGGTCCTTGGTAAAGGCGATCCCGATCACGTCGTCAAGGCTCTCGTTGAACACCGGGATGCGGCTGTAACCGGCCTCGATGGCCCGTTCGAGCACTGTGCCGGTCTCGGCCGAGTCCTCCACCGCGACAACGTCGGGCCGCGGCACCATGACCTCCCGGACGATCGTGTCACCGAACTCGATGATCGAGTGGATGAGCACCCTCTCGTCGCTCTCGATGGCCTCGTCCAAGGCTGCGACGTCGGCGAAGGCCAGCAGCTCGGATTCGGTCACGTCCGGCACAGGTCGCGCGGAGCGGCCCCCGGGCGTGAACAGACGCGCGAGGCCGATGAGGGCGCCGGACACAAGGCGCGTCGGCGGGAATCTGACGAGCGTCGTGACGAGCGGTGCCGCCAACAGGGCGGCGCGATCGGAGTGGCGCACGGCCCACTGCTTGGGCACGGCCTCGGAGAACACGAAGATCACGGCGACCTCGAACGCGGTGGCGATGGCGACACCGATCGGGCCGAAAACCTGCGAGGCGATGACGCCGACGAGAGTGGCGGCGACTAGCTGGCAGAGAAGGACGAGGAGCAGTATCGGCGCGAGGAAGACCTCGGGCTCCTCCACGAGCCGGCGCAACGACCGCGCGCCCCGCTGTCCGGCATCGTCGAGCGACTTGGCACGCGCCCGCGAAGTCCGGGTGAGGCCCGTCTCGGCGAGCGAGAGGATCGCCGAGGCCACGATCAGGATGAACACCGCCACGAGGAGGCCGGCGTCGGCACCCGTGAAGCTCCGCGTGGAGGCCGCGATCACGGTCCTGTGGCCGCTTCCCGGTGGTAGGCCGCGAGCAGCTGCTGTTCGAGGGCCTCCATCATCGCGGCCTCCGCGTCTTCCTCGTGGTCCATTCCGAGCAGGTGCAAGATCCCGTGCACAACCAGGAGGGCGATCTCGTCCTCGTAGGCCCCGGCGTGCTCGGGTGCCTGCCGCCAGGCGACCTCCGGGCAGATGACGACGTCGCCGATGAGTAGCGGCACCTCTTCGAACTCTGCCGGTCCGCGCCCCGGCCCGCTCGCCTCCTGGTCCGGGACATGGCCCGGACCGATGAGCTCGTCCTCGATCGGGAACGACAGCACGTCCGTGGCGCCCTTTCGCCCGAGGAACCTCTCGTTGAGGCCGGCGATGGCCCTCTCGTCGACGAACATGAGCGAGAGCTCGGCGTCGTCGCCGATGCCGCGGTCGGCGAGCACCCGCTTGGCGAGGGCCACCCAGCGGCCGAGATCGACCGGTCGATCAGACTGCTCGTCGGCCGCGAAGACCTGGGCGCTCACCGGGGTGGCCGATGAGGCGGGGTGCTCAGAGCCGGCGCCGGCGCGCTCTCGTGAGCTCCGTTGCCGGCGTCGGGGTTCTCGGTCCCCTTGGCGCGGGCCACGGGCGCGTCCGGGCGGACGGCCCCCGCGCCGATGCTCCGGGCCCTGTCCGAGCGGTCGTAGGCGGTGACGATCTCGCGCACGATGCGGTGGCGAACGACATCGCCCTGCCCGAGGCGGATGAAGGCGATCCCCTCGATCTCGCCGAGCAGCTCCTCGAGGTCGAGCAGCCCGGAACGGCCCCCCGCGATGTCGATCTGGGTCACGTCGCCGGTCACGACCACTTTCGTGCCGAAGCCGATGCGTGTCAGGAACATCTTCATCTGTTCCGGGGTCGTGTTCTGAGCCTCGTCGAGGATCACGAAGCTTCCGTTGAGCGTGCGGCCGCGCATGAACGCGAGCGGGGCGACCTCGATCGCTCCCCTTTCGAGCAGCCTTTGGGTCCCTTCTGGCTCGAGCATGTCGTAGAGGGCGTCATAGAGCGGGCGGAGATAGGGATCGACCTTGGCCATGAGATCGCCCGGCAGGAAGCCGAGCCGTTCACCGGCTTCGACTGCAGGGCGGGTGAGGATGATGCGGGCGACCTCTTTGGCCTGGAGGGCCTGCACGGCGAGCGCGACGGCGAGGTATGACTTGCCCGTGCCAGCCGGTCCGATGCCGAAGGTGATCGTGTTGGCGGTGATGGCGTCGACGTAGCGCTTCTGTCCCGCGGTCTTCGGGTGCACCTTGCGGCCTCGTGCATAACGGCCGACCTCGGCCGTGAGGACTTCGGACGGCCGCACGTCCTCCTTGACCATCTCGATGGTGTGTCCGACGTTGGACGTATCGAGCCAATGACCCCGTTCGAGCAGCGAGACGAGCTCTTCGAACAGGCGACCGACTCGTTCCGCCTCAGGCCCTTCGATGGTGATCTCGTTGCCACGAACGTGGATCCGCGTGCCGCCGAAGGCCTCTTCGACGGTACGCAGCAACTCATCACGTTGCCCCAGCAGGCCCACCATGAGGTGGTTCCCGGGGACGAGGATCTTGACCTGGGTGGACGACACTTGGCTCTCGCAGGAAGGCTACCAGGCACTTCGCTGCCGGCGGGTCGTCTCGCCGCTTCCCGCCTCCTCGGGCCCGCTCGCCGTGCCTAAAGGGCCCTCATCTCGCGCCCCCCGTCTACGCCTTTGCGGCACCTCAGCCGGGCGGCCAGCCGAGCCGTCGGCCACCGAGCACGTGCAGGTGCAGGTGGGCAACGCTGTTGCCCGAGTCCGGGCCGATGTTAAGCACGAGACGGGATCCGCGTTCTGAAAGGCCGTCGGTTCGCGCGACGCGCCGCGCGACGTCGAACATCTCGGTGAGCAGCTCCCCGTGGGCAGCGGTCAGGTGCGCGGCGTCGACGATGTGCTCTTTCGGCACCACGAGGACATGTGTCGGTGCAACAGGGTGCAGGTCGCGGAAGGCGTACACGAGCTCGGTCGAGAGCACCTTGGTCGAGGGGCGCTCACCTGCCACGATGGCGCAGAAGAGGCAATCGGCCACGGTCGCGGTCTCCTAGCGTGCGCCGGCCCGCACCGACTGAGGGTGGGATCGCCCGGTGTCGTGCCGTGCAGCGGTCGGCGCGCGGAGCCGGCAGGCCACCTCGTTGGCGAGCAGCCGGCCGCGAAGGGTCAACACGGCACGGCCCCGGTTGCGCGCCACGAGCCCTGCCAGCATCTCGTCGTCCGGCAGTGCGTCGGTGTCCACGCCTTCGCGGGTTCGCACCGCCAGTTCGAGGGACTCGAGCAGGCGATGATCGGAGTCGAGGCGCTCCTCGCCGGCGACCGCCGACTGGTTGGAAGCGATCGTCGCCATATAACGCTCCAGCGGCCGGATGTTCCAGAACCTGTGGCCGCCGAGATGGCTGTGGGCCGCGCAGCCCACGCCGAGGTACTCACCCTGGCGCCAGTAGTTCTGGTTGTGACGACACTCGTGGCCGGGGCGCGACCAGTTCGAGATCTCGTACCAGCCGAGCCCGGCCTCCTCGAGCACCCTGTCCGCGGTCTCGTAGCGGCGGGCCTGGGTGTCGTCGTCAGGGTGGCGATCCGGGTCGCGCCACAGAGCAGTGCCGGGCTCTGCCTGGAGAGCGTAGGCACTCAAGTGCGGGGGGGGCGGATCGAGGCCGAGTACGCCCGCAAGCGTGGCCGCCCAGTCGTCGTCCGTCTCGTCTCTGGCGCCGTAGATGAGGTCGACGCTGAAGGAGTCGAAGCCGACCTCTCCTATCGCGCCGACGGCCCGCGGCACTGTCTCGGGGTTGTGACGGCGTCCGAGGCTCGCGAGGACGTGCGGCACGAGCGACTGCACTCCGAGCGATATGCGGGTGACGCCCGCCTGGGAGTAGGTGCCGAGGAGCTCGACTGTGACATCCTCCGGGTTGCACTCCACGGTGACCTCGGCCCCTTCCTCCCGGCGGATGCCGTCGAGCAGCCGGGCGAGCTCGTGCCCAGGTAGGTGGGAGGGGGTTCCGCCGCCGAAGAAGACCGTGGCCGCAGGACCGAGGCCGCCATCGTAGGCACGCCGGAGCTCGGTCAGGCAAGCATCGACGTAAGGCCTCGAAAGATGGTTCCGTCCCGCCCAGGTGGCAAAAGCGCAGTAGTCGCAGCGGCGCGCGCAGAACGGCACGTGGACGTATAGGCCGAGCCGCTGCCCGGCCCCGCTGCCTGGCTCAGCCACGAAGCAGGCCGAGCTCTTCCAGCCGTTTGAGGAGCGTGGTGAGGTTCTGGCCCAGCATCGAGGCCATGACTCGCAGGTCCTCGGACCTTATCGTCAGCACCTCGCCGTTGAAGTCCTGCCGCTGCACCTGCACGGAGGCGAGGAAACGCCGGAGCAGCTCGCGCTCCGGGCCTTGCACCTCCGAGAGGCGCAACAGGTCGACGGCGATCTTGAACGGCTTGCCCGAGGCGTCAGGGTTCTCGCCGTTGCTGTGGAAGGCGACGCCGCGCCCGGCGCTGGGGGGCTCCGCCGCGTCGGGCGGCAGCAGCTGGTCGACCGGCACCCGGTACAACCTCGCCAGCCGCTGGAGCCGCGGCACGGAGATGGTGCGCTCACCGCGTTCATAGGCGCCGAGCACCGACGCCTTGAACTCGAGCCTTGAGGCCTTCTCCACCGCTTGCAGGGAAAGCCGCTTCTGGCGCCTCACAGTGCGCAGCCGAGCACCCACGGCGACCGCGTACTCCGGGTCGACTCCTTCTGTCTGGGCTTGGGGCATTCCCGTCACTCTCCGGTCGGTATCGACGCGCCGTTGCGCTCCGACACTGTCAGCCCGACATGAACTCGCGTAGGCTGTGCCAGAACGCCGGGTCCTCGCCTGTGACCACTGAGCCAGGACCCACCACCTAAGTGTTGCGCGCGGTGGCGGTGTCCTGCAAGAACGCCCGATCCAAGCGTCCCCGTCAAGGAGTTGTAACCGCCCGCGACGGGGGGGTGAGGGCCATGCTCCGAAGCGTCGTCAAGAGGGCGCCCGCCACGACCGCCGCCGTCTCGACCCTGAGGACGCCGTCCCCGAGCGAAACTTTGTTGGCGACCAGCGCCAGCTCGCGCTCTGACCAGCCGCCTTCTGGACCAACCAGCACGACGGGAGTCGCGAGCGACAAGGGGCCGCCACCGGGCTCGGCGAGCGCGACCTCTGCTGACCGCGAACGTCCGAGGACCGCCTCGAGGCTTTGGGTGGCGCCGATCTCGGGGAGGAAGGCCCGGCGAGACTGCATTGCCGCCTCCCGGACGATCTTGCGGAGCCGGTCCTGACGTCGGACTGCTGGCCCCGGGCCGGGCCGCACGATGGTCCGGTCCGCCACGAGTGGCGTCAGGCGGTCCACTCCGAGCTCGGCCAACTTGGCGACCGCCCATTCGGTCCGTTCCGCCTTGGCCCATGAAAAGCCGACCTCGAGCAGCGGCAAGAGGCGTTGGTTGACGTGGACCGGGCCGGAGACTTCGAGCCCGAAGCGAGGAGACTTCCCAGAGCGCCCTCCTGCCGGCCGGCGAGAGGGCAGGCCGCGCGAGGTGAACGCGCAGGACCTCCAGGCGCCGGTCCCATCGGCGACGGCGACCGTCTCGCCTGGCCTCAGACGCAGGACCTCACCGAGGTGGTGGGCGTCCTCCTCGCCGAGCTCCGGCGAGCCGAGGTCCTCGACGAAGACCATCGCCGCGGCGGCCCGGAGCTCCGCGTCGGGCGCGCAGGCGGTCACGCTCAGCCGAAAGCGGAGCGGAGCCGGGACAAGAGGCCCGGGTCCGGCGGCTGGACCTGCTCGCCGCGGAGCGCTGCGAGCTTGCGCAGCAACTCGTCCTCTTCTTTCGACAGCTTGACCGGTGTGTCGACGAAGACACTCACGAGAATGTCACCGCGCCGCCCACCGCGAAGGCGCGGGACACCGTGGCCGGCGACCTTGAGCACGCGGCCGGTCTGCACGCCGGCCGGCACCGAAAGCCGATAGGGGCCGTCGAGGGTGTCCAGCTCGACTTCCGTGCCGAGCGCGGCCTGGGCGACCGACAGGTGCAGTGTCGTGAGAAGGTCCGTGCCCGACCGTTCGAAACGGGGGTCCGCCTCCACGCGGAGATGCACGTAGAGGTCCCCTGACGATCCGCCCCGCAAGGCGGCTGCGCCCGCGCCGGCGATGCGCAACGTGGCGCCGTCGTCGACACCCGCCGGTATGTCGACGGTGAGGGTCCTATCGTCCAGTTTCCTGCCCTCACCGCGACAGTCGGGACACGGGGAGGTCACGACCTGTCCGATGCCGTTGCAACGTCCGCAGGGCGTGGCCGTCATCATCTGTCCGAGGATCGACTGACGCACGCGTTGGATCTGGCCCGAGCCACGGCAGTCCGGGCAGGTGGTAGGGCTCGTGCCCGGGCGTGCGCCACTGCCCGCGCAGGTCGTACAGGGAACCGGCGCCTTCAGGCTCACGTCACGGCGTGTCCCGAAGACGGCCTCCGCGAGCCCGATCTGCAGCACGATCTCCGCGTCGGCGCCCTGACGGCGCGCGCCGCGCTGTCCGCTTCCTCCGAAGCCCTGATTGAAGAAGACGTCGAACAGGTCGCCGAGTCCGCCGCCGAAGCCGAAGGGGTCACCGCCACCGGCACCGGCGCCCGTTCCTCTCACGGCTTCCGGCCCGAACATGTCGTAGCGGCGGCGGCGCTCGGGGTCGCGCAGGGTCTCGTAGGCGACGGTGACCTGCTTGAAGCGAGCCTCGGACTCGGCGTCCCCAGGGTTGGCGTCCGGGTGCAGCTCGCGGGCGAGGCGCCGGTACGCCTTCTTCAGCTCATCTTCTGACGCGGAGCGCGGGACACCGAGCAACTCGTAGAAGTCCTGCGTCATCGACACCGCTAACCCCTTCTGAGCTCTCGCGTAAGCCGCTCGCCCACGACCGCGACAGCGGCGAGCGCGTGCTGGTAGTCCATCCGGGTCGGCCCCAGCACACCGATGGTTCCGAGAGCGATGCCGTCCGACTCGTAGGGCGCGACGACGAGCGAGCACTCGGCGAGCGATTCGATGCCGGAGTGCTCCGAGCCGATCGAGACCGACTGCCCGTGGGCGAGCACGTCGCGCAGCAACGTCACGACCACATAGGACTGTTCGAGGATCCCGAGCACGGCCCGGACCTTGTCGATGGCGTCGAACCTTTCTGCCATGTACGCCGCGCCGCCCACGAAGACCTGGTCGTCCCCGCCGCTCGCCCACCCGTCTGCGAGGGCGTCGAGGCAGATCCTGACCAGCTCGTCGACCTCGGCATCGCCGCTCGGCGGCCCGGCAGGGATGAGCCCGAGCGAGCTACCCGAAAGGCGTTGCTGCAGGGCCGTGCTGGCACTCGACAACACGCTGTCGGGAACGTCGTCGCGGACGGAGACCGTGCGCTTTTCCACGAGTCCGTTCGAGAGAACCACCACCGCCATCGCGGTGTGGGTCGAGAGCCGGGCGATCAGAGCTGAACGGACGACGAGCGCCTGGTAGGCGGGGCTCACGACGACGCCGGCGCAGTCGGTGAGCTGGGCGAGCAGACGCGAGGTGTCCTGGAGCACCCGCTCAAGCTCCCCGTGTGCCTTGGAGAAGAAAGCCTGCACCTGCTCGTGCTCGGCCCGCGCGAGCGGCGGCGGGTTGCCGAGGTGATCGACGAAGAACCGATAACCCTTGTCCGTCGGGATGCGTCCGGCACTGGTGTGGGGATGGGTCAGGTAGCCCTCGCGCTCGAGCGCGGCCATGTCTGCCCGCACCGTCGCCGGCGAGACCTCGATGACGGGATCCCGCGCGACCTGAGAGGAGCCCACCGGCTGTGCCGTCTCGACGTAGCCGGTGACCACGGATCTCAAGATCGCCGCCTTGCGGTCGTCGAGCCGATCGTGGTCGTTGCGCGTGGGCATCACAAGGTCTCCTCGTCCGGATTCTACTTGGGACGCCCAGATGCCACGGCAACGCCATGCCGTGTGGTTCGCCGGGCGGGGGCAGCTGCCGGTGCAGGGCCGCGCCACATCGTCATTCCTCCAGCGTCAGCGCGCTGATGAAAGCCTCCTGGGGGATTTCCACGCGCCCGATCGACTTCATCCGTTTCTTGCCCTCTTTCTGCTTTTCGAGGAGCTTGCGCTTTCGCGTGATGTCGCCGCCGTAGCACTTTGCGAGGACGTCCTTACGCTTGGCCTTGACCGTCTCGCGGGCGACGATGCGCCCTCCGATCGCCGCCTGGATGGGGACGTCGAAAAGTTGCCGCGGGATGAGCCCGCGCAGCTTGGCGGTCATCTTTCGGCCGTAGTCGTCGGCCTTTGAGCGGTGCACGATCGTCGAGAACGCGTCGACGGGCTGGCCCGCGAGAAGTACGTCGACCTTGACGAGGTTGTCGGTCTGGGTACCCGCCGGCTCGTAGTCGAGGCTGGCGTAACCCTTTGTCCGGCTCTTCAGCACGTCGAAGAAGTCGAGCACCACCTCGGCCAGCGGCAGTTCGTAGATGAGCTCGACGCGGTCGGACGAGAGGTACTCCATCTCCTGCATGCGTCCCCGGCGCGTCTGGCAGAGGTCCATGATCGTCCCGGTGTACTCGGCCGGGCCGAGGATCGTGAGCTTCAGCAGGGGCTCCTCAATGTGGTCGATGAACTGCGGCTCAGGCATGGCGGAGGGATTGTCGACCGGCAGGACCGCGCCGTTGGTGAGGTGGGCGATGTACTCGACCGACGGGGCCGTTGCGATCAGGGAGAGCCCGAACTCTCTCTCGAGGCGTTCGCGGACGATCTCCATGTGCAACAGGCCGAGGAAGCCGCAGCGGAAGCCGAAGCCGAGAGCGGCGCTGGTCTCGGGCTCGTAGGTCACGCTCGCGTCGTTGAGCTTGAGCTTCTCGAGTGCGTCACGGAGGTCCGGGAACTCGTCTCCGTCGATGGGGTAGATGCCGCAGAACACCATCGGTTTCGGGTTCTTGTAGCCCTCGAGAGGCTTCGAGGCTGGACGCGAAGCCTCTGTGACGGTCTCGCCGACGCGCGCCTCTCCGACGTCTTTGACGCCCGCGATCAGGTATCCGACCTCGCCTGGGCCGAGCTCGTCCACCTCCACCAGTGCCGGGGTTCGGATGCCCACCTCTTCGACCTCGTGAGTGGCACCGGTCTGGAGGAAACGCAACTTCGCGCCCGAGCGCATCGTCCCGTCGACCACCCGGACCGCGCTCACGACCCCCCGGTACTGGTCGTAGTAGGAATCGAAGAGCAGCGCACGCAGCGGGTCCGTGGGATCGCCCTGCGGGGCCGGGATCCGCCGGACCACCTCGTCGAGCAGCTCGACGACACCGGCACCAGTCTTGGCCGATATCCGCAGGATCTGGTCGCCCGGAAGGCCGAGCACGCGTTCGATCTCCTCGGCGTACCGGTCCGGGTCCGCGGCCGGCAGGTCGATCTTGTTGAGCGCCGCGACGATCTCGAGGTCGTGCTCGAGAGCGAGATAGCAGTTGGCCAGCGTTTGGGCCTCGATGCCCTGTGAGGCGTCGACGAGCAGCACGACTCCCTCACAGGCAGCGAGGCTCCGCGAGACCTCGTAGCCGAAGTCGACGTGGCCGGGGGTGTCGATCAGCTGAAGGATGTAGTCCCGCCAGTGGACGCGCACGTTCTGCGCCTTGATGGTGATGCCGCGCTCGCGTTCGAGATCCATCGAGTCGAGGTACTGAGCCCTCATGTCCCGTGGGTCGACCGCGTGAGTCAGCTCCAAGATGCGGTCCGACAGCGTTGACTTGCCATGGTCGACGTGGCTGATGATCGAGAAGTTGCGAATGACCTCGGGGGCGACCACAGCTTCCATCGTGCCACCTCGGCCACGGTGTGCCGTCCCGCTCGGTCAGCTGGTACTCTCGGGGATCCCGGAGGCTCTGTTCCTCCTGCCGGTACGCGTCGAGGGACGAATGGCGAATATCAAGAGTCAGATCAAGCGGAATCTCCAAAACGAGCGTCGCCGCGTGAAGAACAAGGCAGTGCGCTCGGAGCTGAAGACGCGCACGAAAAGTGCCCTGCTTGCCGCCGAGACCGGGGCCGAGGACTCGGCTGAGCGCCTGCGCGAGGCCGTGAAGCGGATCGACAAGGCGGCAGCCAAGGGCGTCATCCACGCCAACCAGGCCTCGCGGCGTAAGTCGCGCCTCATTCGCCGTATCGCCCTGATCACTGCCGGGAGCGCGGAGGAAAGCTAAGTACATCGCGGTCCGCTTCGTCACCTGGCGCCCCGTGCGCGCCGGCCTCAGTGGCTGGCGAGCGGAAGCTTGAGTGGTGGTCTTCCCCCCAGCAAGGCCGCAGTTACGGATCCGTCGCTGCCCGACATGCCGAGCTCCCAGACGCCGA